>Ga0209515_10000037_pt1 | contig 250318 bp, 248 predicted proteins | sample Subgroupgradi54m_FD_187454 | JGI IMG/M metagenome (GOLD analysis project Ga0209515, IMG submission 187454) | Subsurface groundwater microbial communities from S. Glens Falls, New York, USA - GMW60B uncontaminated upgradient, 5.4 m (SPAdes)... ...
GGAGCGGGGGACGGAGAATTCTTCGTACCACTCGGCATGGCCGCGGGCGGCGTTGTAATCGTGCCCGACGAGGGCGCAAGAGGCACAATCGATATTCCTTCCGTGCCATCCAGCTTGGCGTCTTCTGCTTCATTGAAAAGAATCCAATCGTCCATCTGCTTCGCTGTCGCGGGAGATGGGCCAGAGGCAAAGTCCCCTTCGGCGAACCCATCTCGGATCGTGAAGATACTGCCCGCACCGACGTCTTTGGATTCGCCTGGATGAGATTTTAGATTCACGCCCACCCTATGCCTGCCCACGAATACATCGGTCTCGAGGTTCAGATAGGTCACCCCAAACGCCGTACCGCGCACCGTGGCGACCACGGTCGGCGTCTCGACGCCAAGCGCAGCGGAATCGGAAAGCGGCATTACGTGAAACCATATTCTTCCGAACGTAAGCTCGAACGCGGCGTTCGCGATCTTCCCGTTCTTAAACTGCAGATCATCAACCTTCATCGAGGAGCCTTCTTCGAGGCGCACCACCGAACCGTCGTTCAAGACGATGGAGGTCCTGCTTCGCGCTCCAGTCGAAATCATATCGCCGAGGCGTATTGGCGCGCCCGTTACGCCTGCCTGCGTCCCCGTGCCGCGCCTAATCTCCGCAGAGCCGGAATACAAGTTGAGATTCCCGATAACGCCGTACGCGGTCTCATACAAATAAAAAATACCAACTCCGATCGCGACAAGCAGCGCTACCGAGAAAAGGAGCAATTTTTTCGATAAGGGCGACATTGTCCCAGGGCGCTATGATTGGAATCGCGAAGGACGCATTCCTGGTCTAATTTTTTAAATATCTCCTGACTGCCACGAAGCTCGAGAAAATCCCGATACCGACGCCGAAGATGAGTTGATATAAGAAAAGGGTCCCGATATGCGTGTAGAAATAACGAAAAAGGCCGAGGCTGGGGATGAAGACATCGAGATGAGGCGAGATGAAATAGACGACGGGCGCCGCAATGGCCAGGCTGAAGATCGCTCCGAGGATGCCTGTGATGATTCCTTCAACGACCGACGGTCCACGCACGAAACTGTTCGAAGCGCCGACGACGCGCATGACGCCGATCTCCTCGCGGTTCGAGTAGATCGCGAGGCGGATCGTGTTGAATACTACGAGTCCGGCAATGATCGCCAAAAATATGGTGAGCGCGAGGCCGCCCGTGTTCACGTTGTTGATGATACTCGTGAGGCGATTGATCACCGCCTGATATTTCGGATCGGAGGGTTCCCCGTCGATAAACGGCTTGATGCTCGGGCTGTTCAAGTAATCTACGATCGCGCCATATTGACCGGGGTGTTTTGCCCTGATATTCAATGACGCGTCCAGGGGGTTCGTGTCAAGCTCATTGATCCCCTGGCTGATCACCACGTCGTTTACGTGGTTCGCCTTGAAGATCGCGAGCGCCTCATCGCGCGAAATATATTTGACGCTCTTCACCTGGGAAAGATTCTCGAGCGACTGTTTGATGTTCAAAATTTGATCTTCCGACGTGTTTGAATTGAAGAACACCGGGAGATCGATCTTGTTTTCAATTGACGCCGCGGCTTGGTCCGCAACATACCTGAAGATAAGGAGGCCGTTAAAGACAATGAGCGCGAGCATCATGATGGCGACCGTCACGGTTGAAAGCCAGCCGTTCCGCCAGAAATTTTTGAATCCGTAATGAATAATCCTTGAAATAACAGTAAACATTTTAGCTTTTAGCTTTTAGCTTTTAGCTTTTAGTGTAGTACGTTTCCCTAACACCTAAAAGCTAACAGCTAGAAGCTCATACGAGTATGTATTTCCCGTTCTCTTCATCTCTGATGATTCTTCCGCGGTCCAGGGTGATCACTCTTTTTTCCAGCGCATTGATAACTTCTTTGTCGTGTGTCGCGAGCACGATCGTGGTGCCGAGCTGATTGATCTTTTCCAAGAGCTTTATGATCTCGTACGTGTTCAAAGGATCGAGATTCCCCGTCGGTTCATCGGCGATCACGATTTCCGGCCGGTGGATCATCGCGCGCGCGATTGCGACGCGCTGCTTTTCGCCACCCGAAAGTTCGTGCGGGAAATTTTTCGCTTTGTCGCTTAATCCTACCATGTCCAAGACCTGCGGCACGAGCTCCATAATGTCCCGCTGCGGTCTCCCCGCGACCTCGAGCGCGAACGCCACATTTTCAAAAGCGTTTTTAGTTGGAAGCAAGCGGAAATCCTGGAAAATCACGCCTATGTGCCGGCGGAACGCGGGAAGGTCCTTGTCCTTCAGCTTACTCACCTCGTACTGGCTGAAAAACACCCTGCCTTTCGTTGGCTTTTCTTCGCCGATAAGAAGTTTGATGACGGTGGATTTCCCCGCCCCCGACCTGCCGGTCATCGACACAAATTCGCCAGGCTTGACCTCGAAGTCGATGTCCTCAAGCGCGGGAGAATGGTTATATACTTTGGAAACGGATTGGAACGTGATCATAAAAAATCAGCTTTTAGGTGTTAGCTGTTAGGTTTTAGGGGGCATATTTCACTAAAAGCTAAAAGCTCGAAGCTAAAAGCTAGTCCTTTGATTCTACCTCGGCCTCTATGAACATATCAAGGTCGCCCGCGAGGACTTTCTCCACCTGGCTTGTCTCAACCTCGGTGCGATGGTCCTTCACGAGCTGATAGGGATTCAACACGTACGACCTGATCTGATTTCCCCACTCCGGCTTAACCTTCACGCGCAAGGCGCCAAGTTCCTGTACCTGATTTTTTTCCAAAGTCAGGAATATCTTCGCCTTGAGGAGCTTCAGCGCATATTCACGGTTCTGCGCCTGCGAACGCTCGGCGCGCGCGCTCACGGCGAGTCCGGTAGGAATATGCACCACGCGCACCGCGGTCTCCACTTTGTTCACGTTCTGCCCTCCGGGCCCGCCAGCCCGCGAGAACTCGAACCTCAGATCGGCTTCGGGGATCTGCAGTTTCGATTCTTCGAGCGCCGGCAGGTCCGGCACAACCTCGACGAGCGCAAAAGACGTATGGCGCAATTGTTTCGCCGAGAAGGGGGAAATGCGCACGAGGCGATGCACGCCGGATTCTTTCTTCAAATACCCATAGGCGTGATCTCCTTTGATCTCTAACGTTCGTGAACGAGGGCTGTCATCGACGACCCGCAGTTTCCAGCCTTGGCCGCCGGGCAGGCGTGCACGGCGCTCAATATACTTCTCGTACATTAAAGAAAGCATCCGCGCCCAATCTTCGGCATCCTCGCCCCCGGCTCCGGGATACACGGAAAGGATCGCCGCCTGTCTGTCATACCTGCCGCCAAAAAGTTTCTTGAGTTCCAAGTCGCGGAATTTCTTCTTTGTTTCAAAGAATTTGTCTTCGTCGAAATTTGTCTTGAGTTCGTTAATTCCCTTTTCGATCTCTTCGTGTTTGCCCACAAGATTATTCAATTCACCCAACAATTTGATCTTTTCATCCGCTATTTGCCGATTCTGCCCGCCTTCGCCAGGGCTTCGGCGGACAAGCCAAAAATTCGGATCAGCCATCTCGGCTTCCAATCTATTTATCTCTTCTCTCTTTGCCGCTATGTCAAAGCCGCCCGCCCAAACGGCGGGCTTCTACCTCAAGTTCTTGTAATTCTTTAGAATAGTCCATAATATAAAAAATTTTCTTATCCACACTGGGCGGGCTTCGGTCTCAAGTTCTCCGAGTTCTTACGAGTAGTCCATTCTTAAAATTAAAATTATTTTTGAGGAAATTCTATCCTTTTATTTACGTCTTCGATCGTATTCGTCTTGGAGTCGAAAATCCATTCATGCCCTTTTGGGCACCCAAGTCTCATCTCGCCGATTTTCGAATGAAGATCTATGCTTTTTTTCCACATGCCGCATTCGGGGCAAAGATAATAGTCTCTCGTTTTGTCTTTTGGATCAATTCTCTCCCCAAAACGATAGGCACTCACCGCGGGCTTCTCTTCGTGCCATGAATCATCCAGATTACTTTCTTCCGGAAAAGTTTCTGTACTTTTTTTCATATTCATCTCTTAGATCCGGGAGCCACCTCCCGGATTTGAACCGGGGACCTTTGCTTTACGAAAGCACTGCTCTACCGCTGAGCTAAGGTGGCAATCTTCACGTCTAAATTTAGCAAATTTATTGCATCACGGCAAATAAAATCCAACCCAGATCGGGTCTCTCCCGCACCAGGATACTGGCGACATATTTGCTGACGAGCTTACGAGCTACCAAGCTAAAGAGCTATCTCATCACTCCACCGTGACCGTTCCTCCTTCTGCGGGATTCAGATGATCATGAAAACCCCAACGGCCGGAGACATTAAATTGGAATGACCAAGTACCTCCCGGCTGAATCGCTTTGCAGGCGTCGAAAGTGCTTAACCTGCAACCACCTATTGTCGGGTAACCGGTATGCACCGGGTGAGGATTCGATGCCGGCCAGAACGGTTCCGAGCTTCCATTTTTGAACGTAACCGTGTCCCCCACTTTGATCGTGACCAGATTCGGCACAAAACCGGAATCGGTATAGGCGATCGTTATGACCTGGGGGCCTTTCTTGGCCGCGGACGGCGAGGAAGAAATGGGAACTTTCGGCGTATTCTTTCCGAGAGAAGGATAGTAATGTCTGGGAGGCGCCGGAAAAGGAATCATTTCGCTCTGATAGATAAGCTTCTGGAACATCGTGATCCAAGCGGCCAAGGCGAACACTACAAGCACCGCGACGGTAAGGTAGAAAGTCTTGGACATGAGTTTACTATAGCATAATTGACCATCAATTTCGCAATACACAGCCCTGATATAAAACTCTCTCACCGAGGAGGTAAAATATTGATTTTTCTGGTGTCAAAGTGACAAAATTACAAATTTATGCTAGAATCTACTCTGCAGCACAACTTACGAAAGGAGGTTTAGCAACGTGAGAACGTTCAGGGTCCCTGTTGTAACGTTGTTGTTGGCGATGGGCCTAGTGAGCTCATCGGCCTTTGCCCAGATTCAGGGAGGTAATTTGGAGCTCACGAAGGAGGCTGGCACGCCCAGTTTCCTCCGCAGAGCTTCTAATCGTTTGGAGCCTAAGAGGGAGACAGGCAAGATCGCCTTCCTCTATAAAGCTTCGAATCTTTACCTTCTCGGCGGGACCACAGTGGACATGATTACCACTGCCCGCTTAATGAATCATCCCACAATGGCCTACAGGGCGGACGGTTCCGCCCTTGGGCTCTACAGCGGTGTTGAAACTGGCTGGGCGAGATGCCTCGGCAGAAAGAACACGGGCGCCACGGTAATGGCAAACGTGGCTCTGAATGCCGGGGTGGGCTTGCTCAGTCGGAAGCTATACCGCCGTGGGGGACACTGGCGGATTGTGGCCATCGCTGTTAACGTGCTCAAGGGCACGAACAGCATGGTGGCCGGAATCCACAATATACGCTACGACAGAGACGAGTACGTACGGAAAGCAACGGGCTATAAGGGACAAGTAGTCTGGTCCCACTAGCCTGAAGCTTGGCCGGCGGCTGCTCAAGCGGCCGCCGGCCACAAATCTCCTCTTAGGGGGCTTAAATAGGATAGAATCAAGCCAGTTGTGTCAAGGGCTTGACAGCCTCCTCTGTCTTGCTATACTTAACGTGTAAGTTCTCTAGAGTAGAGCGTGACAAGTATCTTGCCTCCTCAACGTTCTCCTGGCAAAGAAATCTTGTGCTGCGCACGCTCACTCTCCTTGGGCGCGCGACTCACTACCGTGCGCCCCCATTTTTTTATTACATTAAAATCGGCAGCTTCATTGTTCGTCCATCATTCATTGGGACAAGCCTGTACTGAGATTTCTCAAACCGATGCCCTAATGCGGCGGATGGTAGTGGACGACGTTAGAACCTGTTTTCAGACTGTAAAGTCATACGAGATGTTTCCAGAATTCCACTAGGCCTCGGCTTTCTTGTTCCATTCTCCGTTGAACCAGTCCCACCATTTCTTCTGTTCTTCTTTGCTTGGACTTGACGCCATCATGTCTCTCATTGGCTTATGTGCTTCGTCGGTGGAGCTCATAAAGTGCTTACTACTTTTCTTTGTTATATCCATTGCAGTCTCAGCCTCAAAAACCTCATCGCATCCACCAGCACCATTCATTATTTCCTTACAGGTAAATTTTTTCATAGTTTTTTTAGCAAGTTAATAGTTAGTTACTGCTTTTCGACCCTTCTCTAGGATAGCACATATTTTATGCTTTCGTTCACGAGCTTTCTTAATTGGTTTTTATTTTTTAGTATCCGCTTCGGGAGCACCGCGTATTCCTTCTTCACGTGCCCCTTGGGGAAGTATTTTAGATGCTTGATACCCCTCTCCTTAAAAAGTTCATCAAGAACTTCTTTTGGGAGTTTAAGCGCAATTCCAAACTTTCCACACGAAATGAATATCCGACCACGAACATATCCTGCTGTCGCCCCGAAGCAATTTTTGAATTTAACCTTGTGCACACTACTCAGTTTTAGACAAGTATATTTGAGTGGCTTCTTTTTCATAAACTGTCAGTTTTTGTGAGTTTTTGTCAGTCCTTACCTGCGGAGGCGGAAGGAAGTCGAACGTCGCGGCTCGCTATACAGCAAGCCGCTCCTTGAGGACCCTCGGTCCTCAACATCCTGCCCGCCAAGTAAATATCACAAAGAGCGGGCAGGCTCTCCTACACGGGGAACCAGTCGTGGTTCCCCGACCCCCTCCGCTGTTCGAATCCTTCAACTCATAGATTCTTTTTTCTGCGGCAAAAACCGCAGAAAAAAGAATTTGCGGAGGCGGAAGGATTCGAACCTTCGATGCCATTTCTGGCATAATGGTTTTCAAGACCATCCGTTTCAACCGCTCACGCACGCCTCCTTTGTTCTCCCCATAGTAATAAATTTTCGTCAAGAAAGAAAGGGCGCTGAAACACATCAAGCCGCGAGCAGCAAAGAGAAGCTAAAGACAGAGCCTTTACCCTCTTCAGACTCCACCCAAATTTTCGCTATTAGTTCTGGATCCCGGACCGCGGTCCGGGATGAATGGAAAAATCTGGGCGATTGCCAATCCAAGTCATGAAGCCAGCGGGAGGCTGAAGCTGAAAACAGACCCTTTACCCTCTTCAGAATCTACCCAGATTTTTCCATTCATTTTCTCAATGATTTGCTTCACGATGAAGAGTCCGAGGCCGGTCCCCGTGATCTCGCGGGTCTTCTCCGTCTGCACGCGGTAGAATTTTTCAAAAAGCCTTGCCTGCGCGGCCTTTGTAATGCCAAATCCGGTATCCGCGACGTGTACGACAAGGTTTTTATCCTGAACTTCATGGCTTACGATCACGCTCCCACCATTCCCCGAATATTTGATGGCGTTGCCGACGAGATTCACCAGCACCTCTTTGAGCCGCACGGGGTCGGCCATTACTTTAGCAGCGTCTTTAGGTTCATAGTTCATAGTTATCGACTTTTCTTTGGCGAGCGGCGCGAGTTCGTCAAGCGTGGACTGTATCGGTTCCGCGACGTCCGTTGCGGCAACCTGAATGGTAAGTTTCCCCGCCTCGGAACGCGCGACCTGGAGGAGGTCGTTCACGAGCTGAATGAGCCGCTGGTTGGCATTCATCACTTTTTTTATGAACCCTTTCGCCGCATCGTCAATCACGCCGACGCTGCCGTCCATAAGCATTGAAAGGTAGCCCTTGATCGCCGCGACCGGCGTCCGGAGTTCGTGCGCGGCGATAAAGACGAATTCATCTTTCAATTCTTGGAGCTGCTTCAGGCCCGCCATCATCTTATTGAAGGCCGTCCCCAGATCTTCTATCTCGTCATGCGTGTGGATGTCGACGGGCGCGTCGAAGACTCCGCTCGCGATTCGTTCCGTTCCCACCTGGAGCACGTTGATGGGCTTCACAATGCGGTTCGCAAGAAAGACGCTGAAAAGGACCGTGAGCACGAGCACGAAAAAGAGGAAGAAAATGAACTGCCAGCGAAGCGTATCGATGACCTGATTGGCGTCTTGCGTTGGCCACTCAGCAACGAGGGTCCATGGCTTCTCTGCGCCGGGAATGAACACAGGGCTTGCCGCCCCGACCACGGTTTTTCCCCAAGCGCTTTGATATTGCGTTTGACCCGAAGCCGGAGGGCCAGCCGGACTCACGCCCGTCGCCTTGCTCCCATCGGAGTTATAAAGAAGCTTGCCGTCGGAATCCAAAAGATACACGTATCCCGAATTGCCAAGGGCGGTCGCGGCAAACACCTTTCTCAATCCCGAGAGGCTCAACTCCCCCGCAAGAACGCCGACGGTCGTTCCGTTCGTGTTCTTAACCGGCGCCGCCATGTTTATTACCGGGCCGCGGATCGTAAAATTCACTTCTCCCGCGTAATTATTTCCTCCGCTTTTGGCCGCGTTGAATTCGGGCAGGCGCGAGAAATCGGCAAATCCTTCGAAAGTCGACGGATAATTTGATTTATAGGCAACCTCCAAGCCAGTCTGCTTGTCTATGAAATAAAGCTCGTTGAACGCTTTGTTCACAAGGAGCGCGTTCGTCAACACGTCATCGAGCTGGCTTGGGGGATCTATCCCGAATACTATCCGCCTGCCGTCCGTGAGGGTCCGTATGAGCGCCTTGTTGGCTGGAACTTCTTCGGGCCGGAGAATTCGCACGAGGCTGTCTGACGGAAGAGGCAGGATAATCGCGAGCTGGTCAATGCTGTCAGAAACATATTTTTGCACTTCGATCTGCTTCTGGTTCAGCAAATTTGTCTCGATCCGCGATACGTCGTTCGCATGCGCGCGGTTCATAAGATAGAGCGCGAAAAGGCCGGATGCCATGAACGGAATGAACGCCACGAGGGCAACGCCCAAAAGAATCTTATTCCGCAATCGTTCGCCAACTTTTAGAAAATTAAACTTCATAGTTCATAGTCTATGGTTCATGGTGCATGGTTCATGGTGCATGGTTCATGGTTCATGATTCATGATTCATGATTCATGATTCCGATTAGAAAACTCCCATTGCTTTCAGAAAATTCCTGTCGATGTACGTATTCTCTATCGGTTTTTCCCTTCCGCGCCCCATGATATCGTTCAAGAACGGCGCGTTGTTGTTGTCAAAAAGATCGGGTAGGCCTATCGTATGCGCGAACTCATGATAGAAAACGCTTGTTCCGGAAATGGCGAGCGGATCTTTCGCCAAATAATTGCGGTTTACTATGAAAAACCCGCTCACGGAATCGATGCCTACGATATATATGATGGATTCGGGGAGTCCGAGCTTTTTCGCTATCTGACTCGCCGACTGAAGCGTGGTCTGATAGATCTCGCCGCCCGAGGCGCCGACTCCTTCGTAAAGAATCGCCATCACGGCGTATTCGTGCGGGTCGCTCGCGGCGAATGTTTCGTCGTACAAATCGCCGCTCTTGCGGAAAACGCGGCGTTCGATTTCTTCACCGACGTTGATCAAGGCATGCGGATTCCCGTCACTTGTAGAGGTGGTGTCATACAGCGCTTCATCATGTGCGAGGAGGACCGGCGCGGGAAAAATATCATAACTCAGTTTCGACGACCCTCGAAACTGCAGGGCGTGGAATGCGGCCGATTTTTCGAGCGCCGCCGAAAGCTCGTCCTTCCAATTGGGATCCGTGCGCGTCTCGGCGTCACGAGGAACCGCATAGAACGCCTTGACGCGAATGCGCGCGATGCTCACATCCTTATTTTTATAGAGATGAGCAACGGGCTGCGAAAGAGGAACGGCGGGGACGGGCACCCGCGCGCGGAAGAAAATGGCGATGGACCCCGAGACGAGAACTAGGACTGCGAGGAGGAGATATCTCTTTAACTTCGGCACTTCAATTTACGGTTTACGAATTATGATTTAAAAACGATCGTGCGCCTTGAGTTAGACTCCTCTATCCTTTTTAGTGAAGCAAAAGATTCAGTTTCGCCCGAGTGGATGATCCCACGAAGCCGGTCCCATGATCGAGGCCGTTCGGTTTCAGGATGTCGTCAGCGTATTTCTCCTGGAAACGAACCACTGCCTGAGAAGTGAGTTTTCCGTAATAACCGCTCACGATGCCCTCCGGATATACGCCTTCCCTTATGAGGATCCCCTGGAGTGTTTTTACGTCGTCGCCGCGCGAGCCCACTTTGAGGTTCCGCAAAAGCTTACCGCCCGCGCCCACGAAAGTTCCCTGCGCCGTGACCGACACCTGGGTGCTATTCGCCGATTCATTACCGGCGGGGTCGACCGCAACGACCGTGTAATAGTACTTTGTGCCGCGAGCCACGCTAGTATCCCTCGCCTGCGTATCGAGAACATTGTTTAAAAGAATCTCTCCAAGACTCCCCGCGATCGTTGAACGATAAATCTTTGCGTGATCAAAGTCGCTAACCGGATTCGTCCAAGAAATGAGCACCGCTCCGGAACCATCCGCATTCGCTGTAATATTCGCGGGTGCCGAGGGAGGAGTAATATCAGCCGCAGCCACAAGCGCGAAGCGAGTAAGGTGCTTCACTCTGATCACGGCCACGTGATGATCTTTATCGATCACATAACTGTCCACCTTGACCCAGGTACCGGTCGATTCGTCATAGTAGCTCGGTACGAGCTTGTCGGCCGTTATCCCTTGCGCTTTGAGGTCATCATCGCTGTACGGAATCGTGATCTCAATTTCTTTCTGGAAAGAAGAGACAGCGGTTCCCGATGCGTTCGTGATGCTTACGTCATAGACCGTGCTCACCACTTTCGCCGCAGCTTGCGAAGGAGCCTCTATCGTCGGCTTCACCTCTACGTTTATGTTGCCCGACGAACCAGCCGCGCCTTCGGGAATCGTCGCTTTCGCTCCGTCAGTCGCTTGAGCGACAATCTGCTGTGTTGAGGGTTGATTTACCGATACTGGGGGCGGCAAGGCAGCGCCCAAGCGAGCAAGAATGATCTCAACCGAGACGGCTGAGGCCGCGACATCTACCGTGAGTTCGGAGGATTTATATGGCAGACTATTTAACTCTTTCCCCGCGCCGACATGCCAGCGCCCGCTCGTCACGGGCAAACTGAATACGCCGTTTGCGCCGGAATGCGCCTGCGCGGTATCCCCTTTCTCCGACCAGCCCCAAACGAACGCGTCGGTCAACGTACCGTCATTAAGCTTTGTGACGCCCTGAAGCACCGTGGCGGCCGTGGCGCTCGAGCGCTTATGGAACGCGAGGGAGATGTCTTTCGTGTCTTTCACGTTCAGAGAAAGCGGCCGCTCGTCAGGATTGAAGTACCCCGCCTCCGGAGGAAGAAACGCCCGTACATAGTACGTGCCGCCCTGAAGATAAAAGACCGCGGTGCCGTTCGAGTCGCTCTTTCTGAATACCGCCGAGGCAGTCTGGGTTCCGGGAAGCGTTTGCGCGCTCGCGCTTACCGTATCGACGACAACCCCCGCATTCTGGATGGTATTCCCATTTTCATCAACCGTGTGAACCGTAAGCTGCGCGCTCAAAGAAGGAATGGTGAAATTGACCGTCTGCGTTTCGGCGCTCGCATCGTTTGCGAACGTAACTTGTGGAAACTGGCTCGGCGCCGACCATTGCGCGAGGAGCGGACTTACCGGCCGAATACCGATCTGCCACGTACCGCCCGCCACGCGCAGGATGAAGTTGCCGTTGCCATCAGTCGTAGCCGCTGTCCACTGCTGCGTAACGCTTGAGTAGGCGCCCACTTGCGCATCGGTCACGGGTTGTCCGCCGACGAACGCAGCGGTACCTTTGATCGTTTTAGATGCGGCGCTGAATTGCAGGATAATTGCCTGCACCGCGCCATTAGTGATAGCCACGCTTTGCGGAGTTGGCTTGATAAGATCTGCTCGCGCCGAAGGCGGGGAAATCTCCACGGAATACGTTCCGGCGGGGAGGCTCGTGCCGAATGAACCGTCGTTCTGAGTGACGGCATTGAAGTTAAGGCTGAAATCGCTCGTGAAGACGTGTACGTAAACGCTCGCAACCGGTTGTCCCCCAGAGTCACGCACCGATCCCTGAAGGAATCCTCCCGTGTTTACCGCCGCGATTGGGGATGTTGATGTCGAAACAATTATTTGCGGGGTTGACGTCGCGCCGATCGCGGGCGGAGTCGTCACGATCACCGAAACCGAATCGCTCGCCACGCCAATGCCGTTTGAACAGGTGATGGTATATATTTGCGTGCCGAGCGCCGTCACCCCAGTAAGATATACGCTCCCCGAAGGAATACTGAGAGCAGTGCTTCCGCCCGATCCCGGACTGGAAACGCTCATAGTGCAACTCTTAGGACTCCCTGAAACCGTCCATGAAAGCGTATAGGAGGCGGGCGCCGCGCGAGACGCGGTTCCATGATAACCGTCTACGGTAAGATACACGCCGAGAGCACTATTTACCGGAGTACTGCTCGCCACAGGCGTTGGACTTGGAGAAATGCTTCCGCCGATAACGATCGGCCCCACCGTATTCGATCCCATTGAACAACCGGTGTTCACAGCCAAGCCGTTGCACGCGGCGACCTGGTAGTAATATGAGCCGGAGGGAAGAGTTGCGTCAGTAAACGAGGTTGCGTTCGCTCCTGCTTGGTTCCAGTAGCCCCAGATACCTCCGGAAATTTGACGATAAATTTCAAACCGCGTTTCATTGGTGGAATTGTCCTGCCAATTTAGATTGACGGTTGTACCACCGTTCGAGAGATTGAAATTCAAGTTTGAAGGCGCGTTCGGTGCCGTAGAGGAAGCGGGCGGAGGCGTTGGAGAAGGTGTTGGTGTCGGAGCTGGAGCTGGAGGAGGTAGGGGAGAAGGTGGAGGAGGCGAGATTGAACTACCGATTAAAGCGGTTTGATAATTGGAATCGGCCGAACAGCCCGAAGAATTGCAAACATTCACACGATATTCGTAGCTTGAGCCGACGCTCACGCCTGCATCACTACTATAAGATGTTACGCTGAGGGCGTTTGCAACTGCCGTCCAAGATCCGGATCCCGGCGGTGTTCGACGGGAGAGGTTATACCAGACGGTACCGGTGGAGGTGGAAGCGCTCCAGTAAACGCCGACCAGGGTTCCCGAAACATAAGGGGCTGCAAGCACAGGCGGGCCGGGAATGGGAGCGGGAGGAGGCGTTGTTCCCGGAGGAGGTGTTGGGCCCGGAGGTGGCAGAGGAACGCTGACACTGCCCACGGTCACGCTCACGGAATTCGAGCCGGTACATGGCCCGGCATTATTTAGTCCACTGCAGACGGCTACATTGTAAGTGACCGAACCACTCGCGCCGCTATCGGGACATTGATTAGAGGGGTAAGCAAGATCGATACAGCCGGGGACCGCGGTGCCATTTCTCCATAACGTATAAATGTAAGGAGACGCGGTGCCGCTCCACTTTACGGTAACCGGAGAAGATACGGCGGCTCCGCTCGCGGGTGCTGTTATAGTTGGCACGGGAGGCAACGTCTCTGACGACGCCAAGCGTATATTGCCGGGAAGAAACATGATGGCCAGTACCGCGACCGCTAATAAAGCCCAAAAAACCTTTCCCATTGATTTTATTTTATGTTCAGCGTGTTTTTCACTCTCGCCACGACATCTTTGGGATCCGATGTTTTGTTAATAAAATCTACAGCGCCGAGCTCTTTGGCGACTTTAATGTCAACCGGTTTCCCTTCGAGGCTGGTCAAAATAAGCACGGGAATATTCTTGAGCGCCGGGTCCTCTTTAAGCTCAAGGAGCATGCGCGTGCCATCCATCACGGGCATGAGGACGTCAAGCAATATAAAATCGGGATTTTCTTTTTTCGCCGCCTCCAGTCCCTCTTTGCCGTTCCACGCTTCGACGACGCCAAACCCATTCTTCTTCAAAACGGTCGAAAACAGATCGTGTATCTGCGGATCGTCATCAACAAGCAACACAAGCGGTGGAGTGTGCATACTCAGTAGTGAAACTGCGACTGTCTCGCAAAGCAAGACTATTTGCAGTAATTTATTATTGTATCTTTTGACCTTGCCCCGCTCAGTAAATTAACTACGATTTTATTCCTAAAATGCCGTCGCAGTTCTACTACTGGGCATAGTTATAGTATACCAAAAAGCCTACGCTAGTGGAGATCGGCCTTATACACAAGGGGGTACGTGTAGGCCTGCGCGTGACCGTAGGGGAGCCCTAATGGAAAAGTAATCGTTCTATTGGAGAATTGAAAAAAACCCTTTCGAGGCTTTTCCACAACCGACACATTGGTGGACCTGAGGGGAATCGAACCCCTATCTTCCGGATGCAAACCGGATGCTCTGCCACTAAGCTACAGGCCCATCAAGCTACTCGGTGGACCTAGGGAGAATCGGACTCCCGCCTCCTCGATGCCATCGAGGTGTTCTACCATTGAACTATAGGCCCATCTTATTTGATAATAACTCGTCAGACATATATTATAAAAGCGCAACGGATTTGGCAAAAGACCCGTTGCCCTCGTAGCTCAACGGACAGAGCTATTCCGTCCTAAGGAAGAGATGGGGGTTCAATTCCCTCCGAGGGCACAACTTGCTTTTTTGGACCGATTTGGTATAATAATAGATAGTAGGTTCGTCGGCACGTCTGAGTGAAATCTCTGTATTCCGGAGGGAAATTCGAATGAAGTCCCCTTTAGCGTTCCCGGTAGCGGCACCTCTACAACCACCCGCTCTGACCGTAACCGAGATCAGTTTTCTTGACGCTCGGTTGCGCGCATACTTCGGCACAAGGCCGCCTCCAACGGCGGTGCACCTCTCACCCATCCACGAGGAACCCGCTTGTGTCATTTGTGAAGGACCTCTCGCCAGCGGGGATCTTCGCCGAATCGTGCACTTTGACGGCCTCTTGCGTCAAGCGCACATGCACCAGCGGAACTGTCGCCCAGTCCCGGCAAGCTAGACCCTGATTCACTTATCGCAACCCCTACTCGCCCCCTCCGGACGAGTTCAAGGTAGATCAACATCTTGGGTTCCCGCGGCGCCGCCCAAGGGCACAGCCCCTCCAGTTTCACACGGAGGGGCTCTTTTTAGACTAGGACTTCCCCCGCATCATTGCTTTTTTGCGATGGATTTGGTATACTAATTCTCAGTAGGTTGTTGGGCCACTGGAAACACACTCTTTTTCCGGAGGGAGAAAGTTACAATGACCCATTCGTCCCCACTAACCGAGAGGTACCCGAATCCGCCAACTCCATCTGTCCCGATGTTCATCGAGCCGCGACTGATAGAGTTATTCGGCGGACCTAAGCCACCCGAAGTGCGGGTTGAAATCCCAGCCCCCCTGCATGAACCCACATGCTGCCGCTGCGGAGACTGGTTCGCCGTAGGAGAACAACCTCGCCGAATCGAACTCAGAAATGGCTTCTGGAGACAGCGGCACTCTCATGATTGTCCAAAGAGACTGTGACAACTTCTTCAGTCTCGATTCCTGCTCGCCCCCTCCGGACGAGCAACGTTAACTGGACCTTTGTTTCCCGCAGTGCTGCCACCAACGGTACGGCCCTCTGGTTTCTAACAGAGGGCTTTTTTTCGGATCGCTGCGGGGATTTCTTTTTCCGGAATTTGGATTACAATAATGAACGTAATGGTGGGGTGGCCCCTCCTTCGCTGCCTACTCCGCCGAAGCAGCTTCGGCTGCGAAGGCCGGGAAAACTTCCTCCTACGATAAATCTTCGGCGGACAAGCCCGGCGGGCAGGTGAGTGGCCCCTGCCTGCCGGCAGGCAGAGAAGGCGCCACGGTGGCTGGGGCGGAGGGTTGGCAGAGTGGTCTAACGCGCCGCACTCGTCCGCCAGAGGCGGATCCGCCTTAGGCGGAAAATGCTCTTTTCAATTTTTCCAGTGAGGTGGGGTGGCAGAGTGGTCTAACGCGCCGCACTCGAAATGCGGTATACCCGAAAGGGTATCGTGAGTTCGAATCTCACCCCCACCGCCAATCCAAAAGCGTGTACCGAATGGTATGCGCTTTTGCGATCCTGTGGTGAGATTCGAACGGGGATGGGGTCGGGAAACCGGGAGGTTTCCCGTGGCGGAAAGAGGCCGAAGGCCGAGTTGAAAACCGAGGGTTTTCAAGAGCGAAGTCGAGCTCAGCTCGACGAGCGGGTTCGAATCACCTCCACCCTCCGCAGCTGAAATTGACTTGATTTTACCGAGGTTATTTTTACTACCAGAGTAAGACGCTAGAACTTCCGACGAGAACTTCATCCAATGTCAATTTTTTCTATGGCAAATGAAATTCCGTCGTTATCTGGGGAGACGGAAATATATTGCATTAATGGCTTGCCCGAGCCATCGTTCTCCGTTAAAGATGGCACAGTTATATATTTAACGTTATTTATTTCAACTGCGTTATAAAAATGCAGATGTCCGCTAAAGACCGCCAAAACCTTACCAGACCTTTCTAATATCGCCCTAACGTCCCTTCGGTTTTTCACAAGAGCTTCATCCTCTTTATCGCGAAAATAGTAATTGTTGTCTAAATTCTGATCGTCCAATGGGTGATGCACATATACCAAGCTCTTTAATGGAGTTGTGGCAAGATCATTCGAAAGCCAAGCTAACTGCTCTTCGGTAATAAAATATGGGTCGGGGCGAGTCTCGCGTTTTGCGTCAAGAACGACGTGATGGAGTCCGCCAAAATCAAGAGAGTAATACGTCATTTGTCTTTCAATAAGTTGAGCGAGCTCGCTACGATCGAGATTGTGAAGTTCGTGATTCCCAATCACGTTGATGATCGGCTTCCCTATACTCTTAAGAAAATTGAGCGCCTCCTTATATGTCTGACGATCTAAATCTGCGTTTTTGTCCGCAAAAAGATCCCCGAGATTCACTATAAGATCGTAATTTTTCAGGCGAGACGCGATTTCTTCGGAATGAGTTTTAATATACTCCCCGAATGAATTTATATATTCCTCACCACCTATTTTCGGATAGTTTGTGTTGTCACCGTAGTGAAGGTCTGTTATGAGGCCTATTCTCATATGAGAATGATATCAAAGATTCGAAATAGTTCAAAGAATTCTTCGCTTGACTGGCTGAAATGTGGCGAATGGGGTGGTGGCGAAAAGTCGACCTAATTGATTCCCGTTGTATCCAACGATAAACTTGGGACGAATAGCCGAGCGGTAGTAGTCCTCCAATAGGTTCTAACGTTGTCCACGACTCCTCGCAAGAAAAAAGATGGTTTCGTGTCATCTTTTTGTTTTTTTACGCAGAGAGATTCCGAACGGTCGAACATGCTACAATTAGAATACATGTCCGACAAAGAAGTCATCGCAACGATCAAACAAGTGATGCCGGCGGTCGTTTCGATCGCCATCGCGAAGCATCTAGAGGACCTCGAGAAAGAAATTCCGAAGGATATTTATCCGTTCCTTCCCGGCAGCGGCAAGCCCGGTGAACCGAAGTTGCAGATCCCGGACGACCTGATAGATAAGCACGGCATGGTTGAGATCGGCGGCGGATCGGGATTCATTGTTGCCGCGAGCGGCATCATTCTCACCAACAAGCACGTGATCAGCGATACGAACGCGGAATACACGGTGATCATGAACGATGGCGAGCGATTTCCCGCGGAGATACTCAGCCGCGATCCGATCAATGACGTGGCGATATTAAAGATGCAGTCCGAAAAAAGGCTTCCTTTTATAAAACTTGGCGACGCGGCAGGCCTTGAACTCGGCGAGAGTGTGATCGCCATTGGCAACGCATTGGGTATTTTCAAAAATACGGTTTCACTCGGAATCGTCTCCGGACTCTCGCGCGCGATCTCCGCGCAGGCCGACCCGGACGCGACCCCACAAGAGATGCGGGGGCTAATCCAAACCGACGCCGCTATCAACCCGGGAAATTCTGGCGGTCCGCTCGTGAATCTTAAAGGACTCGCGGTCGGGGTGAATGCCGCGATTGTCTTCGGAGCGCAGAACATCGGCTTTGCCATCCCCATTAACGCGGCGCGGCGCGACTTGGATGATATTAAAAAATTCGGCCGCATACGCCGTCCCCTCCTCGGCCTCCGTTACATGATGATCGACGAGAAATTAAAGGATAAAATGGGATTGCCCGTTTCCTACGGGGCGTTCGTGATCGGTGAAGGTCCGAATGATCCGGGAGTGATACCCGGGAGCCCGGCTGAGATCGCAGGCCTGAAAGAGAAAGATCTTGTACTCGAATTCAACGCAAAGCGCCTCGACCGCGAACATCCGATACAGGATTTTTTGGAGAACATGAACGTGGGCGAAGAAGTTGAACTTCTCGTCTCCCGCGAAGGAAGGCAGTTCAAAGTAAAGACGATGCTCGTCGAAAGGAAAAGCGTGAAAGCGTAAACGATAAACCACACCCTTGCCGCGCAACCTTCTTATTCTAATATTCTTGAGAATATGAGCATGATCCGCAAATCAGGACTGATTGGGAATCCAGAAAAAAAGTGAATGAATGTACTGGATCCCCGCCCGAGTTTATCCTTGCGAAGACGAAGGCGAGGGCGGGGATGACGATCTAGAACCCCATCGCCACGATGCCGAACTTTTTTATCTTTTCCTTATAGTTCGGATATCCATAATATACTTCGCGCATTCCCCTTATTGACGAGACAGATGGCATTATTTTCTTATAGGATATCGCGCGTGTCATTGCCGCGATGGTCTTAAAGCGCCGCACTCGCCTTATTTTTTTCCGGAGCCGATCTTTGCCGCAGACAAAGAGCAGTATATCCCTCGTTTTAACGTTCGCGTATCGCTCGGTGTTCGCTCGAGTTTCAACGGTTTTTAAGCCGTACTTGATTTCATTAAAATTATCTCTATCAATAACTCGGAAGCGAAGCGTCCATGTTCTCATAGCTGATTTTCAAAATAACTTAAATTACAATGTTGACCAGTTTTTTTGGAACGTAGATCGTCTTTTTAGGGATCGCTTTGCCCAGAAATTGCTTTACGCGCTCGGAGCTCTGCGCGAGCTTTTTCGCCTCTGCCTCGCCGATGCCGGAATCGACTTCTATCGTGTCCCGCACTTTTCCATTCACCTGGATCACGAGCGTGAATTTATCTTCCTGGATCAGTTTCGGATCGTATTCGGGCCACGGCTCGAAGTCAAGAATTGTTTTATGCCCAGAAAGCTCCCATAATTCCTGGGCTATGTGCGGCGCGAATGGTTGGAGAAGCTTGATCACAATTTCCAAATCCTTTTTTTCGAGCGCCGTTCCCTCCAATCCGTTTAAAAGAATCATGAGCGAAGAAACGGCCGTGTTGAATTTAAAGTTTTCGATGTCTTCTCCGACTTTTTTGATGGTTTTGTGGACTAAAGACTCAACTTCATGCCGGGTCCCTGCTGGAGCCTGTCCCGTATCAAGATACGGGACGGAGACGAAGGATTGCACAAAGTTCCAGAATCGTTTTAGAAACCGCTCCGCGCCCAAAATACCCTTAGGGTCCCACGGAGCGCCGTCTTCGAAAGGCCCCATGAACATTTCGTAAATGCGGACTGTGTCAGCGCCAAATTCTTCTATTAGCTCGTCTGGATTCACGACATTCCCCTTGCTCTTCGACATCTTCTTGCTGTCCACACCTAAAATCAAACCTTGATGCCGCAATTTTAAAAACGGTTCCGTAAAACTCAAATAACCTTCACCGTGCAGGAATTTCGTTATGAAACGGGAGTAAAGAAGATGCAGCACTGTGTGCTCCGCGCCGATAACGTAAAGGTCGACTGGGAGCCAGTGCCTTGCCTTCGCCTTGTCGAAGGGAGCTTTATCATTGTGCGGGTCCGTATAACGCAGGTAATACCATGACGAGTCGACAAAAGTATCCAGTGTCTCCGGGTCGCGCTTCGCCTCGCCCCTGCATTTAGGGCATTTCACGTTGATAAACTCTTTTGAGCTTGCGAGCGGTGGAACTCCTCTCGGCCGATAGTTCTCTAGGTCAGGCAAAATCACCGGCAGATCTTTTTCGTCCACAGGAAAGATGCCCTGCCCTGAGGGATCTCGAAGGGCGCATTTCTCGCAGTGAATCATCGGGATCGGCGCGCCCCAATACCTTTGGCGCGATATGGACCAATTCCGTAACTTATATTGAATTTTCTTCTCCCCTCCGAGAAATTTCGTGATCTCCCATTTGGCCTCCCCAGATCTCATCCCGTCAAATTTTCCGGAATCAACCATGTGTCCTTCGCCCGTATACGCCGTATCAAGAACCGGGCACGTTTTAGCCGGATAATGGGGGCAAACGACCATCTTGATCGGTAATTTGAACTTCTTCGCGAACTCGAAATCACGCTCATCATGCCCCGGCACGGCCATGATGGCTCCGGTTCCGTAGGAACCCATAACATAATCCGCGACCCAAACGGGAATTTCCTCTTTGCTTGCAGGATTCAAGGCAAAAATTCCGGTAGCTACTCCGGTCTTATTCTTCTGTGTTTCCATCCGTTCAAGTTCCCGTTTGCTCAAGCTTTTTTTCACATATTTTTTAACTTCCTCTGATGCCTTCCATCCAACATTCATCCATTTTTCGGCGAGCTCCGGCGAAATCACAAGAAATGTCGCGCCGAAAAGCGTATCCGGGCGAGTCGTGAAAATTTCGAGTTCATGGGTCGCTGTCCGTGATTCATTCTTGTCCATAAACCATGAACCATGAACCATGAACCTAATGAGCGCGCCTTCTGATTTTCCTATCCAATCTTCTTGCCGCTTTATCGTTGCCGCTGGCCAATCCAAACCCTTAAGGTCTGTGAGAAGCCTCTCCGCGTAATCCGTGATCTTCAAAAACCATTGCTCCATGTCCCGCTCCTCGATCACGCTCCCGCAGCGCTCGCATTTACCGTTCACGACTTGCTCGTTCGCGAGCACTGTTTGGTCCTTTGGGCACCAGTTCACTTTCGCTTTCGCCCGATACGCGAGCCCTTTTTTAAATAATTGAATAAAAAGCCACTGCGTCCACTTATAATACTCCGGGTTTGAAGTGTTGATCTCCCTCTCCCAATCATAGGAAAGCCCGAACATCTGCACCTGGCGTTTGAAATTTTTGATGTTCTCCGCGGCAACTTCCTTCGGACTCCTCCCCACTTTGATCGCGTAATTTTCCGTTGGCAGACCGAACGCGTCCCATCCCATCGCATAGAGCACCTCGCACCCTTTCATCCGCATATAACGGGCGTGGATGTCTTCAGCGATATAACCTTTTGGATGTCCCACATGGAGTCCTGCGGACGAGGGATATGGAAACGTTTCAAGCTGGTAGTATTTCGGCTTCTTCGAATCGTCATGCGCGCGGAAGATTCTTTCCTCAAGCCACCGTTTTTGCCACTTTTTTTCGATTTTCTTCGGGTCGTATTTCATCGCTCGAACTATAACTATAATTTAAAACTTTGAAAACTTCCATCCCGAAGAAACGCGTAACACTTTTTCACGGCCGTGAAAAAGTGTTACGCGTTTCTTCTCTATGCTCGCACGTCGTTCTCATGTCATTCTCAAGGAAATTCTATAAATGAATCGGGAAAACGGTTTCCGCGTTTCTCGCGATGGAATCCCGCATTTCTTCCGGAGAAATACCCTTAAGTTCCGCAAGTGTTTTCACCGTTTCCACCACATATGCCGGCTCATTACGCTTACCCCGGTACGGCACGGGCGAAACGTACGGCGCATCGGTTTCACTCAAAATCCTCTTGAGCGGGATCATCGTAATGACTTCATCATAGTCGCGCGTAAATGTAATAACGCCACCGAAGGTAAAGGAAAATCCGAGATCCAGGAGCTGCTTTGCGTCGTCATTCGTGCCGGTGAAAAAATGGACGACCCCAGGGGAACGCCATCTGGGGTCGTCCCCGCGAAAGCGGGGATCCAGATTATTTCTCAGAATTTCGATCAAATCGCCGAATGCATTGCGGCAATGGATCATGAGAGGCTTCTCGACCGCGGCTGCCAATTTGATCTGCAGAAGGAACACGTCTTTCTGCTTTCCAATTTGTTCCTCGCGGTCCGCGGCATCTAGACGAAAATAGTCCAAGCCGCATTCCCCTATCGCGACCGTCTTGGGATCAAGCGCTAGCTTTTTATAGTAATCAAAATCAAACTCCTCGCCGCGGCTTATAAAAGCTTGCGCCGATTCCCCACCACCGAGTTCTTGGGTATCGTGAAATGATTTCGCTGTGTGTATCGGATGTAAACCAACCGCCGCATAGACGCCGTCAAATTCGTGGGCGATTTCAACGGCCCGTTTCGAGGTATCCTTCTGTGTTCCCACGTTGATCATTTGAACGCCGTTTTCGAGCGCCCGCTTGATCACTTCTTTATAATCCTTCTCAAAGGCCGCGAATTGCACATGCGCATGCGCGTCGAAAAATTTTGGTTGCATAATTAATGAAGATATTCTAGCATAAATCCGGCTACTCGAATCGAATTGACAGGGGGCGCAAATGAACTACGAATTGGTTATATCTGATTGGGATGGCGTGCTTCTTGACAGCCTTGCGCTTTACTACAGAGCGGTAGAGGAAATCTTCAGAGAGTATGGCATCAAGCCACCATCTCTCGAAGAGTACCGCAACAATATTTCGCCAGATTTCATGCAGTTCTATAAAGAACGGGGGTTCCCACCTTCCGCTACATCGCAGGGCTTGAACGCCATCCGCAAGAGATATTTTGAGGCCCACTGGCAAGAAGTTCAGCTTCGCGCGGGAGCAAGGGAATTACTGACATTCTGCAATCGCTCCAAAATCATCGTTTTCCTCGCAACTTCGGAGGTCTACGAGATAGGCTTGCGGCGATTCAACGATCTCAGAATACGGCACTTGATCCACGGCTGGGCGCGAGGAGGAAACTCCCGATATGAGGACCTCGCGGACATTCTTGCCTGTGCGAGCGGCATCTCTAGAAACGTATACGGCGCGACGCTTTACCTCGACGACACGGGGAGCGGCATTAAACAAGCGAAGTCGAAACATCTTCGCCTGAAGACGGTGGGCGTAAACGGAGGCTTCAATTCGCGCGAGGCAATTGAAGCAGCTAAACCGGACTTTATTGTCAGTTCACCTCACGAAGTGATTGTGATTCTGGAACGCGGACAAGTAGGAAACGAGGGATAGCCTCGACCGCGAGTCGGGACTATTCCGTCGTGAAGATTTTACAGGCGGGGAAACAACACCTCGCCTTTTTTTGTGGTAAGCGTTTTTCCCTCCCAGGCGATATTCTTAGTGATCGTGGCCGCGGTCTCTGGCAGAAATGGCGTGACGAGCGCGGCAACATTGTCCAATAGCACCACAAGATCAAAGACGACTTGTTTTTTCTTTTCCCGATCTTTGATCTTCCACGGAGCAGAGCTGTTTACATATTCATCTCCGAAGCCGATCAGATCCCAGATCGCCGCAAGCGCTTCGTGAAATTGGAACTTTTTTATTTTTGCTTCCACGGCGGCTTTCGCTTCTTCGATCTTAGCGGCTATTTTCTTGCCGGGAACAGTTCCTCCGTCAAGGTCTCCCATATCACTCCCGAGAGTGAGTACTCGTGCCGCGAAATTGCCGATACCGTTCGCGAGGTCGGTGTTATATCGCGACCTGAATTTTTTCTCGCTATAATCACCATCGTCATATGGCGGTATTTCCCGTAAAAAATAATAGCGTATGGCATCCGCGCCATATTCTTTGACGAGCTTTGCGGGATCCACGATATTTCCCGCGGTTTTCGATATCTTCTGGCCGTCTATGGTCACATACCCATGCACAAAAAGTTCTCTGGGGAGCGGCAATTTTGCCGAAAGCAGGATTGCGGGCCAATACACTGCATGAAAGCGCAGGATGCCTTTGCCGATGATATGAAGGTCGGCCGGCCACCATTGCCCTCCCGCGCTACGATAGACATTAAGGGCGTCGAACCAGACATATATGATCTGGGACGGATCGCCGGGCACTGGCACCCCCCACCCTCTCGACCTCGCGGTCGACCTCGAGACGCTGAAATCCTCCAGGCCGCGACGAATAAAACTCAGGGCTTCCGCTTTTTTTGTTTCAGGAACAATGCGGTAAGCGTCGGAAACGATAAGTTTCTCCAGTTGGCTTCCGTATTTTGAAAGCCTGAAAAAATAATTTTCCTCCTCTATCTCCTCAAGCGGCTTGCCGGGATGCTCGAAACATTCGCCATTTTCATTCAATTCGTCCCTCGTGTAAAACATCTCGCAGCCCACGCAATATAAACCGCGATATCTTTTCTTATAAATATCTCCTGCCGCATCACAGCGGCGCCATAAATCCTGGCTGGAAGCAAAGTGCTCCGGCGACGACGAACGATAGAACACGTCGAATTCCACGTGCAATCTCCGGGCGAGATCAGCGAACGCCTTTGCATTTTCGTCGCATAATTCCTTGGGGCTTATTCCCAGCCGCTCGGCTGCTTGAACGTTCTTGAGCGAATTCTCGTCGGCTCCGGAAACATAAAAAACACGATCTCCCCGGTACTTATGATAACGGGCGATAACGTCGCCCTGGACGAACTCAAGCGCGTGTCCGATATGAGGCTTCGCGTTTACGTAAGGGATGGCGGCAGTAAGATAAAACTTCTCCTTCGTCATCCTCAGATTTTCTTATAATCCGCCGGGAAAAGCAAACGTACCGCCGTTTCAAATTACCGGTTCCGTCTCGGATCGCTTCTTGCTTGACCACTCATCGACAATCTCCTGGAAAACGGCGGCGGCGGGCACCGAAATCACGATTCCCAATACTCCTCCGATCTCGGCGCCGATCAAAAGAGCGATGATGACGATCACGGGATGGAGTCCCACCGAACGCCGCATTAAGATCGGCACAAGGATATTCGACTCGAATTGTTGTAAGATCAAAAACACGATAAGGGTGTAGAGGGCGAGCGAGGCTGAGGTTGAGAGCGCGACAAGCACAGCTGTCGCACCCGAAAGGATCGGGCCCACGAACGGGGCGAGCTCAAACATCGCGGCAACGATCCCCAAAATGAACGCGTGCTTCACGCCCAAAAGCGTGAGCGCGCCCCACACGGAAAGCCCCATAATGACGCTAAGCGCGATCTGCGTCTGGAACCAGAAACCGATCTTTTTTCGTGAATTTTCATAGACCTTGAGTGCCCGGTTCTCGTGGTCCGGCGGGATCACGGTTCTAATGAACCTCTCCACGCCGTCGCGGCTCAAACTCAAGTAGAAAGAGCTTACCAAGACCGCGAGCGCGAGGCCAACTCCTCCCAAGGCGTTCGAAAATATATCCAAGGGTGAGATGCTTCCCGAAAAGAACTGCTGGGAAAGCTTGCTCACCAAGGTGTCAAGCGATTGTGAGGCTTTAAGGTTCACCAAAAAGCCCCAGGCCGTATCAGGATTAGCCTTTGCAAAACCGGAAAAGATAGTATTCACGTCAACGATGATGAGCGGAACTATCGCATACGTCACAATAACGAGGAGAAAAAGCGCCGCGAGGAAAATAAGGATGACGCCCAAGGTCCGCGGCAATCCGTGCCTCTCAAGAAAATTCACCATCACTTCGAGCCCTGAAGATATAATGATTGCAAGAAACAATCCCAGGAGGATCTGCCGGCCCTGAAACAAGATCATCACGAAAAGGACGAAAAATAAGATCCTCCAGAGAGTTCCCCATGAAACCTCAAACGTTTTTTTATCGGCCATTGTGTAAGATTTAAGATTTACGAATGTAGATTTAAGAACTTTGATAATTCGTTTTTATCATTACTTCATAAATCTTAAATCATAAATCAAGTTTTCACAACTTCAAAATGGCTTTGAACTGGGCCTGTTTCTTATACGGTCCAACGACGGCAAGGTTCAACTTTTCATTCTTGAAAATGGCTCTCGCGACTGCCTGGATCTCCTCTGCGCTCACGCTCCGCAGTTTCTCGATGAGGCGCGTGGGCGGCACCACCTTCGCGGTCAAAATTTCCTGTTCGCCATAGAACCCGGCGAGTTCATCGGAAGTCTCAAGATTCAAAATAATATTACCTACAAGGTGGTCTTTCGATTTCTGAAGTTCCTTTTCGGGGACCAGGACCTCCTTAAGGCGCCGGAGCTCCTCCAATATCGCTTTGATCACGCGCTCAATTTTTTGATGATCCACGCCCGCGGCAACGGCGAGGTACCCGTGATCCAGATAGAAATCAGCGCTGGCGCTCACATAATACGCGGCGCCGAGTTCTTCTCGCACTTTCTTGAAAAGCCGCGAACTCATCCCTCCGCCCAAGACGTCAGCGAGCACCTGAAGAATATAGCGCCGCTTATCGAAGATATTAAACGCCCGTATTCCAAACATAATATGGCTCTGGTCGGATTCCTTGAAGTCCGTGAGGAGTCCCGGCTTTTTTTGGCGCTCTCTCGTCTTCGATTTCACGGCGCTTTTTCTTCGCGCAAGCCCGTCGAAATAATCATGCACTTGGCGCACTATTTCCCTCTCTTTAAAACTGCCGGCGATCACCACCACGGTTTTCTGAGGCACATAATGCACGTCCCGGTACTTCAGGAAATCATCCTTCGCGAGCTTTCTGATGTTCCTTTTATCTCCACCCAAATTGAACCCAGTCGGCTGATCTCCATAGAGAAGCTTCGGTAAAAGGTCTTGGATCTTGATCGTCGGCGTGTCCGCGCGCATGTTGAGTTCTTCGATCACCACCCCGCGCTCTTTCTCGATCTCGGCCGGATTAAAGAGCGGGTTGAGATACATGTCGGAAACGATATCCAATATTTTCGGGAGTTTATGGCTCTCCACCTTTGCCCAATACCCCGTGTACTCCTGTCCCGTGAAGGCATTTGACTGCGCGCCAAGCCCAGCGAGCTCTTCGGCGATAGCCCCCACTTGCGGCCGCTTCTTCGTTCCCTTGAACATCATGTGCTCCAAAAAATGAGAGAGGCCGTTGATCTTTTTCGTTTCATATTCGGAGCCGGCCTCGACGAGGATCAGGACGCTCGCCGCGAGGCTTTCTTGCGCTACCAAAAGCAAGCGTAATCCATTCTTGAAAACGATCTTTTTGAATCCGTTCTTCTTCATATAAAATTTCTCCAATGATGACTCAATTGTACAATATAGAGGAAAAAACCCGCAAGCGCGGAATTGCAAAGATTTTGCGGAGCGACGCCGTCACCTGAAATGAGAAAACCGCAACCCCTCCCACCGCGGCGATTTCGAGCAAGCCTCACCGGGGTTCCTACCCCGTAATCGTATTTATGTCATCCTGAAAGCTCTTTGCTTGGCTGACCACCGCTTCGCCATACGTCCAGAGATAGCTCCTCCAGCGGCTTCCGGCGTAATATTTCGCGGCAGTACAGCGCTGTTGGCTTGCGGCCGTGGTGTAGATAGCCACACATCCCTGCATGCCGTCGCGGAGATAGAGCGCGGTCGCCACGAATGCGTCGGCATTATTCCAGGGAGAAGAGGGTTTGTGGCCGGTGACCTGGCCGACCCGATCCTTATAGAGGTTCCAGGTGGAAGGGATGAATTGCGCCGGTCCCATGGCTCCCCCGTACGCGCCATCTCTGTTCGGGCAGGAAACCGTCATCAAGTCCGGATTCAAGCTCAGTTCAAGGGCGATCTGCAAGAATAAGGCTTGATTCGACGGACTCATGGCGGTCTTATAGCTGCATTGACCGACGTTCTGCCCAAGGGCCGATTCGCGGTCAAGCACGGCGAGAATAAAGGATGGTTCGACCCCCGTGGCGCTTCCCGCAAGCTTCGCATACTGATATGCGTCTTCAAAGCTCAACTGGCCGCCGCCCAGAAGTTGGAATATCCGGCTCCGGATTTGCGCCGCCGTTTCCTTGGTCTGCGCGAGAAGTGTCTGATACTTCGATTCCTGCCCCTTGGTAACGGAGAGCAACTGATTTTTTTGGTCCTTCACTGACGCAACCTGGTTTTTCTGCGCCGCCTGGTAGGCCTGGACGCTTTCGGCATCCGACTTCGCGAGCCTGAGCTGTTGCTGCTTCTCTTGAAGCTGATCGCGAAGATCGGTTATCTTCTCCACCGCAACGCGCAAATTGCTTTGGAGTATCGTGATGTTATTGAGGTCCGTAAAAAAATCCGAGAAACGCGGGTTTTGCAAAAAAATTTCGATGAGCGGCGCCTTTCCGTTAGCGTACAGCTTTTGCAACAACTTACCGAGCGACGCTTTCTTCACAGTGATGTCGGATTCATCCGCAACGATCTGCGACTGGGTATCCGCTATGTTCCTATTTAATTGTGAAAGCGTCAAATTGATGGCCTGGATCTGCAGATTCAATTTCGCGATCTTGCCGTTTAAAATATTGATTTCCCCTTTCAAGCTTTTCCCTTGCTTTTGATATCCCGTGACCTGATCTTCGTATTGATTGATCTGGCCTTCTAGTTGCGTGAGCTGGACTTCAAGCGCTTGCCGGTCATTGCTGTCCCCCGAGGCGGTCGAGGTACTCGATGCCTGAATAAGACGGGTGGGCGCTGTCGCCGATCCTAAAAGAAGAGAAAACGCGGCCGCGATGTAGATCCCATATTGGACGCATTTGGTAAGCGGAATGCGCACCTGGCTTTGGTACTTCAAATTCAGCCTCGGTGGGAGTTTCGAGAAGGCGTCGCCTCGCCCCGCCGGAGGCGAGGCTCGCCCGGGGCGGCCCAAGGCTCCTCCACGACCAGGATTTATGTCTTCTACGACTTTTGGCTTCAGGGGATTCGCCATTCCCCTTATTATATCAGCTTTTAGCTTTTAGGTGTTAGCTTTTGGAGCTGATTTTGAAAGGTAAAACAACGCGAAAGTTTGCTTTCGCTAAAACCTAACAGAACCCATCTCAAAAATATGCTTCAAGCCGCGTTACAAGGAATTTTCTTGTCCCGCAAGGCGCAATGGTTCGACAAGCTCACCATCCTTCGTGCGAATCATCCTGAGTATGTCGAAGGACGAGGAAGCTGTACTTGATGCACTGCGACCGAGGTGCAACGCAGCGGGGGAAGAAAATCCCCGTAACCCGAAGGGATACGGCCAATTTCGAACTGATCACTGCGTCGCTCATCCTTGGAGTATCGACATACTTCTGCAGAGTCGCTCTCCCTCGAACTCGCTCGGGACCCTGAGCCTGTCGAAGGGCTTGTGCCAGCCGAGATTGGCTCGTATCGCGGCTGAAGATATCTTTGAGATGGGTTCCAAAAGCTAACAGCTTATTCTTCCTTCTTCTCCGAGGTCACTGCTTTCTCTGCGGCGCGTTCCGCTTTCTTCTCTTCGGTTTCCACTTTGACTGCGGCGACGTCAACCGGTGCTTCTACCGGCTTTTCTTCTTCTTTTAGCGGCGGAGTGGCGGTCACGATCACCGTCTCCGGACCTACAAGGATCTTCACGCCCTTCGGCACTTTTATGTCCTTGACATAAATACTCTTATTGAGATCGTCTAGTAACGCAAGATTGATCTCAAAGCGATGAGGCAGATCGCCGGGCAAGGCCTCGACTTCGATCTCGTACATCGCTTTGTTCAAAATGCCGCCTTTTCCCTTGACCGCGGCCGATTCACCCGCGAATTCGAGCGGCACTTTCGCTTTTATCTTCTCATCCATGCGCACCTGGTAAAAATCAATGTGCGCGATCTCGTCGCTTAAATAATTGCGGGTCACTTCGTGGATCAGGGCAGGGCGCTTGTCTTTTTCGACACGTTCGACGGAGCTCAGTGTCAACCCTGAGTGTTTATCGAATGGGTCGATCAACAAATTCACGACGGTGCTCGCGCCCGCTTCTTTGAATACCTTGTTGAATTCCTTTGCCGGCACCGCAAGGTGAAGATTCTTGATTCCGTGGCCATAGAGCTCAGCCGGAATAAGGCCTTGCCGCCGCATTTCCTTCACCGCTTTGCCGAATATTTCGCGTGTTTTGACTGATAAATCCATAAGGAGGATTTTAGCAAGATTTCATAGAAGTAGCAAGAGGTAGAAGTCATCTATGCCGCTGTCATCCCGGCAGAGCCTGTCCCAGCGGAGGCTGGGAAGCCGGGATCCATACATTATTACTTAAAATCAAAAGTATGGATTTTGGACCGAGTCCAGAATGACAATTTATATCTTTGAATTTTTATTTGTAGCTAAAAAGTTTCAGCCGTTCTTGTACGATTCTCTTTATTGCTTCAATGGCCGACGGCAAGATTTTATACGGCGCGACTTCATTCGGATTTTTCGCGAGCCCTTCTTCGATGCCGCGCCTCCAGGCAAGCCGGATCTCGGTGTTGATGTGCACGATTGTGATGCCGCTCCTTATCGCTTCCACGAAATCGTCGTCATTGGTGCCCGAACCGCCGTGAAGCGTGAGAGGAATGGTCACGGCTTCCTTGATCTTCATGATGCGCTCAATGTCCAACCGTTTTTTGACGTCACCTTTGACCATCGATTCTAAGAGGCCGTGCATGTTGCCGACTGCCGGCGCCAAGACATCTATGCCCGTTTCTTTCACAAACCGCAGCGCCTCCTCGGGGGTCGTAAGCTCGATCCCCTCTGGCTTTTCCTTCATAACCTCGGAAGAGCTTCCAATATAACCGATCTCGCCCTCGACTATAACATTCGGATTGATGGCCTTCACGATCTTCACCGCTTCCCGTGTCTGTTTCACGTTCTCCGTGAACGGCAGTTTCGATCCATCGAAAAGTATTTCATCGAATCCGGCCATAGCCGCCTCCGTTACTTTCTCGAGAGAATGGGTATGGTCGGCGTTCAGATATATCGGGTAATCGTATTCTTCCCGAAGACTTCTCACAAGGGCCGCCGCCTGGCGAACGCCCACAAACTCCCGCTCCCCTTCGGAGACGCCGACCATCACGGGAAGGTTCAATTCCCGCGCGGCCTCAAAAATCGCCTTAAGAGCCGCGAGATCCGAGAAGTTAAAGTGCCCAACTGCAATTTTCTTCGCTCCGGCGTTTTCCAAAATTTGACGTAAGGATTTCATAAAGATGTTTTAATTCTTAATTAACCTAATTTCTAATTGACCTAAAAAATACACAAGCTCCAATGCAACAGCTCTCAATATTTTAATGTTGGTCATTGGTCATTTTTTAGAAATTAGAGCAATTAGGAATTAGAAATTCAGAATTTTATGAGGCCTTTATCGAAATTGTCGATGAGGAGCTGTTCCATCTCAAGCTCTCCTCCCACGTATTCCATGAATATCTTCGTCCACATGGCTTCCCTTTGATGATAGCTGAAAAACTCCGTTTTGCCTTCAGCGGCAGACACCTCGGACATGGCGTTGTCCTCAAGGTCAAAACTCACCACTTGCCCGCTGAGGGCCTCGCCAGCGCCGTGATCGAAAGAAGATCCTACCCAATCAAGATCGTTCCAGAATTCCAGATCGAGCAATTCCAGGCTTTTACCTAGATTCACAAGATCGCGTTCGCCGCGGAACCAATGCATGGACTCCGGGTTCACCCGGGGCAAAAAGAGACGCGGGTCCTTGGGATCGATCTTAAAAAGATATCTCTGCACGATGAGCCACTCGCCTTCGCTTACCGATTTTACGTCTTTCACATCGCCGCGCAATAAAGCCTTCAGGTGCTCGGAAAAATCAGGGAGCGCGGAATACTTCACGAAAAGCTTCGAGTAGAAGGAAATTTCATGGAAATAGTGCAGGAGCAACGCGAAGTCGCGCACGAATTTCCCCGGAATATCTTCTTTGATCGGATTTAAGAATATCACGCCAAACTCTTTTAGATGGCTCACGTTATGGTGTTTCTTGGCTACGAATTTAAGGGCTACTTCGTGCCACTCCTCGCCCAAAACTTTGATTTCGATATCACGCTCTTCAAAATCGTGGCTCGTGAATCCGCTGTACGCTTTCTCGAACGTCTCATGCATCCATTCGTCGGACTCGATGAACCGGAGAGCGCTGAAGATTTCCGTGACATCATGCTTCGCGAGGAGCTCGGCGACGTCCTTAAGCCCCAGAAATTCGAGAAGTTTCTTGGGAGGGCATGTGCGGATAATATCTTCACCGTACGATTTCTTCAGGAAAAATCCTCTGCCGACATTCGCGATCTGCTTCGCGAGATGTGCCGCCTTGTCAAATTCCGTCGCTCCAGGAACGCCATTGAGATATGAGACAAGCTGCTCTTCGTGCCTCCGCGCGGTATCGCGGAGCGCCGCTCGCACTTTTTCGGAATCGGAGGACATGGGAAGACGGAGCGCCCAGAATACGCGCTCAATGGAACTTTCATTCTCGGCGCTCACTTTATCAAGCACCCCTCTCCGGCCTACGCGGCTCGACATATATTCGTCCAGTCGCGCAAGGAGAGACACATCGACTTCCAGAACCTTCGCAAGCTTTTCCATATTTTACTCTGCTGTCATTCCCGCGAAAGCGGGAATCCAGTATATTTGCTATTCCTTAAGGAATAAGCATTTTGTCTTCTGGGTCCCCGATCGGGCCTGCCCCGTACCGCGATACGGGGTCGGGGATGACAAATTAATTATAAATTTTTTATTTGAATTTTAAGGCTTTTCCACCTCGGGTTCCCAAACTCGCGCTTCGTGAGAAGCCCTTCAGTGGCCCCGACTTCCTCGACGTTCGCCGTCGCGTTCGCGGTCGCGAGCCGGATCGCGTAGGCAATGTCATTTGTCCCTATGTCTCCAATGTTCCTAAGTCCGATCCCCCGCCGCATAAGCCCCGCCGTGAATCCCGCGCCGAAGGCATCGCCCGCGCCCGTACGGTCAACCAATTTTTTCTCTTTAAATATCCCCGCCTTGTAGATGAACTTGCCGTCGGAAACCGTAACTCCGGTTGGACCAGTCGTCACGGCAAGAATGCCCGGGGAAATAATCGCGTCGAGTTTTTTAAATACCTCTCTTTCTTTTTTCCAAGGAATACCGGTGAGCAGGGCCGCCTCTTCATCGTTCACCGCCAAGAACGCGATATCTTTGAGCGAATTGAGAATTTCTCTTCTACTGTGGCGAATGTGATGCCCGCTCGGATTAAAGGCAACCGCGATCTTGTTCTTCCTAGCAAAGCTCATGAGTGGCAAAAACATTTTGTCCGACTCGCCCGCGAGCGACATATACCACCACTTTGCTTTGAGATTGTTAAGTTTCAAGTCGCGGATCGAGAAGGTATCCGAAGCGCCATGATATCCCAGAATCGTACGCTCTGCTTTCTTGAGAAGAAGCACTGAATAGGCGGTGGGCGCTTCTTTCGTCGAAACCATATTTTTCACATCCACTCCTTCGCTCCGCAATCGTCGCCGGATCTCTTCGCCGGACACATCGGCGCCCGTCTTTCCAACCGCGGCGGTCTTGAATCCCTGCCGCGCGAACGTGACCGATGCATTCGCGGCATTGCCTCCGATCGTGAAGTAAATATTCTTCACCTCCAACTTTTCCCCGCGCGGTAACACATAGGCACTCCGCGAAGGCGTCTTGGGCCAGGGAATGGTTTTGAAATCAGCGCTGAAAAAAGCATCTCGCGTCGTCGAACCGATCGTTACGGCGTCGTACATGGTTTCAATTATAACCAAAATCTAATTTTAGGCATATGGGTACTCAGTCCGGCGCCAATTCGAGCGAATTAGCGTAGAGATTAATTTTATAAACAATTTATAAACAAATATCTATTGTATATATTATGAAAGAACTGGAACGAACGCTTAAGGCACTCGCGAATCGGCGGCGACTCGCCATTTTAGCCTTCCTTAAAATGAACCACGAAGCAACTGTTGGTGAAATAGCGGCGCACATACGACTATCCATTAAGGCGGCCTCAAAGCACCTTGCAATCCTTAAATCCACAGAGATTGTCTCTACTGAACAGCGTAGCCTCTATGTATATTATTTTCTTTCGATTGAACAAAAACTTCCTGCGCGCATGATCTTAACCCTACTCTAATTCGCTCGAATTAGAGACGGGATTGAATTATCTCTTTCTCTTCAGGGCTCTTTTCGCGGCTGATTTGATGTCTTTCGCTCCCATTCCATATTTTTCGATGAGCGCCGCGGGCGGGCCGGACTCGCCGAAAGTGTCCTGCATGCCGATGAATTCAATGGGTGTGGGCGCGTGTTTTGCAAGCAACTCCGCGACCGCGCTGCCCAAGCCGCCCGCGATCTGATGCTCCTCAACCGTCACGACCGCGCCAATCTTCCTCGCGAGTTCCACGATTTTTTTATCATCAATCGGCTTTATCGTGTGGCAATTCAGAACTACGGTGCCGATTTTTTCTTTTTCTAAATCCCGCGCGGCGAGAAGCGCGTTGTAGAGCAATCCCCCGCAGCCAATTATCAAAACCTTAGGTTTTGATAATCGCCCTGCCTGCCCGCCGGAGCCTTGGCGAAGGCGGGAGCCTGTCGAGGGGTGCCAAAATATTTCAGCTTTGCCGGGAATGAAGGGCGTAGCCTCAGTCGTTATCACGGGCGTCTTTTCACGCCCGAAGCGCAAATAGATCGGCCCCCAGATCCGCGCAGCGGCAAGCGTCGCCTTCCTCGCCTCGATTGCGTCGCACGGCACAAAGACTTTCATATTCGGCAATGCTCGCATCATGGCAATATCCTCGGTCGCCTGGTGCGTTGCACCGTCAGGACCCACAGAAATCCCCGCATGATGACCGCCAATTTTCACGTTCGAATCGTTGTAGGCGATCGTCGTCCTGATCTGCTCCCAATTCCTGCCCGGAGAGAATGTGGCATACGAAGAGATAAAAGGAATCTTTCCGGAAATACCCATGCCCGCCGCTACCGTCGCCATGTTCTGCTCGGCAACGCCAAGTTCAAAGAACCGCTCCGGGAATTTTTTGGAGAATTCCTCGACGCGCGTGGATTCCGTTAGGTCCGCACACAACGCAACAACATTGGAATTCGCTTCGCCGGCCAAAACGATGCCCTTGCCGTAGCCGTCTCGCGTCGGCTTCTGCTCGACATCGGCATCAAAGAGCTTCGGATTTAATTTTGCGTCGGGGTTGAGCATGTTTTGATTTTAACATCTTCTGTCATTCCCGTCCCGACCTTCGCCGGGATAAACTCCAGCGGGAATCCAGTACATTTGCTTTTCCTTAAGGAATAAGCATTTTGTCTTCTGGATCTTGGATCCCTCCAGAGGCGGGCAGGCAAGTCCAGGATGACAAATGATTATCGAATTCCCGTATCGATATCTATATTCAAGGTCACGACTCCACCAGCTTTAATTGTGATTGTAGCCGGCAAATCTTTACTCATATAGCCAATCCCTGTCTTTGCAGGCGTGATGATATAAGTCCCGGGCGCTAGCGAAATGATATAATTGCCGCTCATATCGGCGTGGAATGTCGTAACTGTCTGTCCTTTGTCCTTTGTCATGATGTCAAACTCTCTTGACGCATAGGCCTCTGGCGGCGGAGGACATGGGACGCCAACTCTCTCGACCGGACAATTTGGCCCAATCGTAACTTGGCCTCTCAAAATTCCTGTTCCGTCCGGCTTCACGCAATGACCGCCGGCATCAGGATATGCCCCATCAAGCTTGCAGGTATAACCGGCGGGACACGGAAATGCTCCCGGCGCAATGCCGCCGCAGAACTTCCCTTCGGGCGAGATGAATTTGAACGTGGAGAGGATTTGGTCGAAGATTGAAACTGAACTACTAACATAATTTTCCACTTCCTTAGGACATGATATACTAGACGACACGTTGGCATACAGGCAGTTGAACCGATCGAAAAGATGCATAAATACATATACTCTATTGTGAGTGTCGTCCCTGAATTCAACTAGGCGCTCAATGCTGTCACCCTCATCCGCTCTTGCTTCGTAAAGTTCTTCCGTTGCATTGCTACCGGAAACAGTAATTATTTTCTTCTCCACTGGCGCCAGAGAAATTCCAGGGATTCGTGATGGCACCAAACTTTTTTTGGAGTATACGTCCTTAGGGAACACAATAACGAGGAACTGAGGTTCCACAAACGACGCATCAACGGGCCACCGCGATGTCGGGTCAAACGGATCAGAGGCAGAAAATGCAAGGTTGGGGTTATGAACCGCTGCACGCGCCGCTGGGGTTATCCACCCCGCCGGATACTTCACCTCAAATCCATATTTTTCGTTGCGGTAGGTTTGCCAACCTGCTGTTGTAGATGTTGGAGATGTTGCAACTGTTGAAGTTGAAACAGGGCATGCCGCAAATTCGCATTTCGGGCCCGTGCGGCCGACATAGCTTCCATCGGGACATTGTTTTGCTTCCTGCGTACAGGCCACTTGGCCACCATCGCCGGGCGTGTGCGGCGCGATTTTCGATTGATAATAGAAAATTGCGCCGCCTAACGCAATCGCAACAGCAATAATGATTACGATAAGAATCGGCACGAAGCCCTTTTTGTTCATGAATTAATTTGAAACTGGATCCCGGACAAATTGCTTCGCAATTTTCCGGGACGACCCCGCCAAAGCGGGGTCGGCTACTTCTTCCGCTTATCCTGATAGCGATTGATGAGCCAAATGCTCCCGCCGATCACGAGCACAGCGACGATAAGCCCCACTGCGAATTTCATTTGGTCATTCGTGCTGTCCCATCCGCGCATATAGCCGTAGATGATGCCGTAGAGCCCTGCCACCATGATACCGATCGGCACACTCTGCGCCGCGATCGTTGTTGAGAACAAAAGCCAGAAACCCGTGATGAAAACTGCGATCCCGGCGATGTTCGCGATGATAAAGAGATTCCCGTTATACACCTTCATCGCGTCGTCGTACGCCTGCTGTTTCCTATTGAATTCCTCCTGCTGTTTTTGTTGCGCGAGGTTATATGCATCGTTCTTTGCAACGCATTCTTTATCTCCTATCGCGCAGGGTGCTGGATATAGCGCCATCATCGGCTTCACAACGGTATTGTAATTCGGCATCACGGGCTCCGGATAGAATGCCCGAATTCCCAGGTTGATCAGCGATCCCACTATGATCGCGGTTCCCAAACCCAAAATGATATTTACTATTTTCATATTTTTGTTGCGTCATCCTGACGGAGGTCAGGATCCATACTTTTAAAATTTATTCGTATGGATTCTGGCTGGAGTTTATCCCGTACCGGGATACGGGACCAGAATGACAATATGGTTTACGACTTTTATTTTATATTTTGTTTCTGGATCCCCGCATTCGCGGGGACGAAGGAAAGGAAGTCTACCACCTACCACCTACCACCTACTTACTTCTCCGGAGCTCGGCCAGCGCCTTTTCGGCTTCTCCGGGCTTGAACGGTTTCGAATGCCACAGGTAATCGCGCTCCATGAAGCTTACCCCTTTACCCGCAATCGTGTGCGCAATGATCACGGTCGGCTTCTCGTAAATAGCTTTCGCCTCAGCGGCGGCGGAAATGATTTGGTAGAAATCATGGCCGTCAATATCGATCACGTGCCAGTTGAATGATTCGTATTTCTGACGCAAGGGCTCGAGCGGCATGATGTTTTCCGTGAAGCCGTCGATTTGGATGTTGTTCCTGTCCACCACAACCGTGAGATTGCTCAATTTATTCTTCCCGGCGAACATCACCGCTTCCCATGTGTTTCCCTCTTGGTGCTCGCCGTCCGAGGTCAAGCAATACACCCGGTGTTTTTCGTTGTTGAGCTTGGCGGCCAAGGCCATGCCGATCACCTGAGAAATTCCCGAACCCAACGGGCCCGAAGTTGTTTCAACTCCCGGCAAAACCTTTCTATGCGGATGGCCTTGGAGGCGCGTGCCGAGCTGCCGCAAGGTTTTCAATTCCTCTACCGGAAAATACCCGGCGCGGGCCAAGGCAGCGTACTGCACGGGGCAGATATGGCCGTTCGAGAGCACTAATCTGTCGCGTCCGCCCCATGTAGACCGCTTCGGTTTATGATTCAGAATATGGAAATAAAATGCGGTAAAAATATCCGCCATATCCAAGGGACCCGCGATGTGGCCGGATCCCGCACCCGAAACCATCTTGATCACGTCCTCACGCAACGTGTTCGCCATGTACTCCAAAAATTTAATGTTTTTTTCGGTGAGAGATTTCATGGGTTTTTCATTATCCTGATTCCTGAGTGAAGGATCCCCTAAGATTCTTTCCCCGCTGGAGTTTATCCTGACCCTTCCTTCGTCAGGATAAACTCCAGAAGGACGGGGACAAGCTCCGAACTCAGAATGACAACATTAAGATTTATGCTTTCTGCAGTTTTTTGAAAGCCGCTTTCGGCTTCTCGCTGTTAAATATATACGACCCAGAGACTACTACGTTAGCGCCGGCCTTCTTTATGGCCTTGATGCTCTCGGGGACCACTCCTCCATCAACCTCAATTTTAGCATTCGGCGCGAAGTTCCTCAAAAACTTCGCCTTTTGAAGCGTGACTGGGATGAATTTCTGTCCGGCCAGGCCAGGCTCAACTGCGAGCACCTGGAAATGCGAGAAGAGCGGCAGATACGGCCAAAGGCGCGAAATCGTCGTGTGGGGATTCGATGAAAGCATCACCTCGATGATCCCCCTTTTCGCCGCGCGCGCGATAATCTGTCGTGCCATATGTTTCGTAATGGTCTCCACGTGTACGATGAACCGTCCGGCGCCAGCCGCAATCCATTGCTCTATATAGTTCTCCGGATGCTCCACCATCAAGTGTACTTCAAGATTGAATTTCGATCTTAAGTTCGCCCACTCCGTGGCGTTCCTCCAAGACTTATTCGCGGTAAAAATCCCGTCCGCCACATCAAGATGAAGCCAATCGCCTTTCTTCAAAAACTTCTCGGCATCCTCGATTCTTTTCAAAGCGGATCTGAAATCCAGGCAGTTGATAGCAGGGATAACTTCCATAAAGTAATTCTATCACACATGGAAAACGTCTTATCTCTATGCATTGTATTCTCAAATTCTTAAGAATATGAGAATGATGCGCTCTCTAAAATAACCGGACCCCCTGCCTGCCGTCAGGCCTGCCGGCAGGCAGGCCCGCTCCAGCCGAGTCGGACTCGGTGGGGTCGGCGGCTACACGGCGTTTTCTATATCGGCGATCTTCCGGAGGCGCCGCGAATACTTCTCCTCCTTCGCGAAGGGCGTCGAAAGGAAAACCTGGGTGATCTTTGCGGCTTCCACTTCATCGACAATAAAATCGGCGGCGAGACTCAAGACGTTCACGTTGTCGTCATGGCGCGCCTGATAGACATGGTCCGTTGACACCGGGAGCGCCGAGCGGACTCCCGGAAACTTGTTCGCCACGATATCCACCCCGAATCCGGAACGGCAGATCACAATCCCCCGTGTCCCATCGGGATCTGCGGAAACCTTTTCTGCGACGGCCTTGGCGTAATCGGGATAGTCGTCATCCTTCGTCTCCGCGTTCGCGCCGATGTCCGCTACTTGATACCCCTTGTCTAATAAAAACTTCTTGAGATATTCCTTCAGTTTGAAACCGCCGTGATCGGCGCCGATGTAGATGAGCATGGATCAGAGAAGCTGCGCCACGCCTCGCAGATGCTTAACTAAGGTGGACACATACCCCATTTCGTTATTGCTCCAGGAGACTCTCGAGCGCATAATTTAATAAATTTAGAGAACCCCACTTGCGTACTCGCACGTTCATTATCAAGTCAGACCTTGTTTTTTGCAAGGACCCAGATTCATGAAAATCTTGCGCGATTCATCAAGGCGAAACAACGAATGATTTGATCATCTGCTTATAAACGTCAATAAACTGATTGTCGCTAAAGTCCTTCGCCGCTTCGCTGTACTCCAAAAGAAGTTCAATCGAATAAACATATTTCGAATTCGTGTTCGTGAGTAGTGTGGTATAGGATAATCGGCCACCGCCTTGAACTATTGCGCCGATTTCAAAAATAGAAATGCTGTTTTCTTCTTTTTTGTTAAACGCCACAAATTCGTCTGCGGGAGGTACATATCCTGGCTTCGCTGCATTCTCATATATTTCTTTTGACTTCGCGTAAGCCTTTTCGAGTGCGCTAGATATGTCTCCGCTAGGAATATTTTCCACATGCAAATTCGGATTTGGCACCGTGACCCATTGATCTAAAGATGCGTAAGGAGATTTTTCGGTGGCAGATATCATAATCATTGACCACTGTTGATCCTCGCCTCCTCCTCTTACCATAAAAAGGTCTCCTAGACATTTCATGCGATCAAAGAGCGTCGGACCGGACATAAGAGGATTCTTGCATTCAGAATTGAACAATAAACCTCCGTACGTTGAGGTTGTTGGATGGGCAATTTGAAATTCGTATTTATCTGACATGAGAGTTTGCCAGCCTTTCGGTATTTGCTGATTAGAAACATTGCTGCCAGGAGAAGGTCGGTTAACAGCAGTGGTAGAAGTTGCAGCAAAATTATTTGTTGATGATGCTATACCTGTTCCATCGGTCGAAATCTTAACGGAAGGTGTTCCTTGCTTGTTAAAAAATAAAAAAGTCGTAACAGCAACAGCTACGACAGCAATCAAAATGATCAAAATACCGGAAAATCCTTTTTTGTTCATAATTTTTTCGAATTTATAGTAGCTCCGCAATTTTCTGTACGTGTCTCACTAGCGTGCTCACATACCCGGCCTCGTTGTCGTACCAGGAAAGCACCTTGACTAGATCGCCGTCGATCACTTTCGTGAATCCCAGGTCCACGATCGCGCCATAGGGCTCGCCCACGATATCAGAAGAAACGATCTGGTCGTCGGTCACCTTCAATATCCCCTGCCAGCGAGAATCGGCTGCCGCTTTGCGGAGAATGTCATTGATCTCCTCAACTGATGTTTTCCGCTTCGCGAGGAAGGTGATGTCTGAGATCGAACCCGTCGCGACCGGCACCCGGAACGCGATGCCGTCGAACTTTCCTTGGAGTTCGGGGATAGCGCGCGCGACGGCTATCGCCGCACCCGTCGTCGAGGGCGTGATATTTCTCGACGCAGCGCGCCCGCGCCGAAAATCCTTCCCGCCGCGGACCGGTCCGTCAACTAAGCTCTGCGTCGCGGTGTAGGCGTGGACGGTCGAGAGCATCGCTTTTTGGATGCCGGGATTTTCGGAAAGGATCTGTATCACGGGCGATGCCGAGTTCGTTGTGCATGAGCCGTTCGAGGTAAGAACGCTCGTTTTCAGATCTCCGTCGTTCACGCCCATAAGCACAGTTTTCCCGAGGGCGCCGTCCGCGTCCTTCGCGGGAGCCGTGATCACCGCGCGCTTTGCGCCGGCAGCTAAATGTGCTTTCGCTCCCTCGTATGACTCGAAAAATCCTGTGGATTCGATAGCAATGTCTATCTCCAAATCCTTCCATGGCAGCGCCGCCGGGTCTTTTTCTTGAAGCACTTTGATCAGCTTCCCGTCGACGATAAGCGCGTTCTGCGCCTTATCAAAAGAAACCTGTCTCTCGTAGCGGCCGTAGACCGTGTCGTACTTTAACAGATAGGCGAAGTTTTCCACGTCACCCAGATCGTTGATCACGACGATATCAAAATCGGATACCTTTCCGAACGCAACCCTGAAGAAAAGACGGCCGATTCTTCCGAACCCGTTGATCGCCACGCGTGCTTGTTTCATATGTGTTGAGTATAACAAATCGCACGGCGAGGGTAAATAAAAAGGAGAAGCGCGTGGCTATTGTGGCTATTGATAGCAGAAAATTCAAAGAAAAGCAAAGTGGGATGGTCGATTACTGCCGAATAACCACCGAGTCACCGGGTTTTATGCCATACTTTTGAACGGTTCCCGCGTTCACCTCAAGCACTTTATCCACCGGCTCGGGCGGATGGTAGATTTTCAACTTCCAGAGGGGAGTTCCCGGTTCAGGTGCGGCCTCTTCGGAAAAACCTGCGACAGCGTTGCCCTTGATCCAGATTATATCAATCGGGAATTTCATGCCTTTCATCCAAAAACCATACTTATCATAGCCGCTAAAGAGAAAAAGCATGCCTTGATCCTCGCTGAGGCCATCCCTTCCCGAGAGCCCTCGCGCGAGGGCAATAGTCGTGCTCGCGACCTCCACATTGAACGTAGTGCTGCCTATTATAACTTCCGTCTGCTTGAGCTGCTGGTTCGGCCGCGAAAGCACCGCATAAAAGGCGGCCAGCACGATTAGCGCGATGCAAATAACGAGGAGGGATAGCGTGATAAGCACGGACGTACGCATCTTTGTCTTTCGCAACTTTATCTGAAGTATGAAGGAATTATAGCATCTTCCACTGCACGTCCCTCAAGTGAAAGACCACGATCCCGAAGGCGACCGAGACGTTCAGCGATTCCTTTTTCCCGCACATGGGTATCTCTAAAATTTTATCGGCGCATTTGAGGATCTGCCGCGAAAGTCCGCGGACCTCGTTGCCGAAAATCAAGGCGAGTTTGCCTTGATTTCTGCCCCGAGCCGAGTCGAGGGGCTTCATCTTATAATAAGGCACCGAATTTCTGGATTGCTCGACCGCAAAAACCGTGTAACCGTCTTTCTGCAATCTTTTGAGAAGCGCCGGCGCCGAACGCGCGTATTCCCACGAAACATAATTTTCCGCGCCGAGCGACACCTTGTCGAACTGTTGCCTCGCCTTTCCGAAACGGTCGAGTGGCACGGGTGTTATGCCGCACAAATAGATCTTCGAAACGCCTGCCGCATCTCCAGTGCGGAAGATCGAGCCGACGTTCTGGATGCTCCTCACATCGTGAAGCACAACGACGATTTGAGACAAAGAAGAAAATGTTTTTCCCATACGCGCTTTTATGCTGTTGTCAACATTCTAGGCAAACCCCGGGAAGAAGTCCGTTTTGATCTGCCTCTTCGGAATACTCATATTCTTCAAAACCTCTTCGAAGCCGACGACAAGAGAACGGGGACCCGAAAGATAGAATGTCCTTTCGCGGTAATCGGGGATTTCTCTCGCGATCATCCGAGGGTCAACGCGGCCTCTCGCGCCTGTCCAATCGGAGGGAATCTGGTCCGTCTTTGTGAGCGTATAAATCGTTTTGATGCCAAGGCGCTCCTGCGCTTCGTCAAATACATCTTTATAGACGATTTCCGCAGCGGTCCTGTTCGAATACATCATGATGATCGACCGCGCCTCATTACGCTCGAGGAGATCCCTGATCATACTCCTAAATGGCGTGATACCAATGCCTCCCGCCATAAAAACAAGTTTTTTGCATTCATCTTTCGGCAATACGAAATCCCCGGCGCATTGGGACGCGACAACCTCATCGCCCTCCTCCATCGAGAGCATGGATCTTTTAAAGCTGCTTGCGTCCGGATAGAATTTCACGCCCAGCCTTACCTCTTCCTCGGCGGGAGAAGACGCTATGGTAAAATAGCGCCTGTTGCCTCTGCTGTCGGTTTTTTGATGCCCTCGTGTCCACTCCAAATATTGTCCCGGCCGGAATTTCATCTCGCGGTCCGGGAGGAACAAGAAGTCGTAGATATCGGGAGCGATCTTTATTTTTCCCGCGAGCGTCATGACGTACTTTTCTTTGGGACTTATGAGATACGAGAGAACGTTTCCCGTAAGGAGCGCGAGTTCAGGAGTCGAATAAATCGGTCCGATATGCAATTGCGGGGCAAAAAGAGCCCCCACGAAAGCTCCGTATAAGACCCTCAGGGTCCTCGTCGGAGGCGTCGTGAGGGGCTCCGTGAGCATGATGAAGGCGAAGAATAATATCGGAGTCTCGGCGGTTATTTTCCATATGGTCGTCAGGGGATCCGTCCCGCGCGCAAGGCCGAATCCGATGATCACCGCGAAAGCAGCCACGAAAAAGCCGAGGACAAGGTCGAACCGCAAGATCTTCCTCGCGACCAAGAGCCCGCCGAGGAGTACGAAGGGCAGCATCGGGAACGTACCGATCCACCAGCTCGCGGAATGGCTGATTGTAAGCGCGGTCAGGGCCACGGCGAACGCCGCGGGGTTAAAAATATGCTTTTTGCGGATGGCGAGGATGTATTTCGAGGCCATTGCCCACGCCGATGCCCAGATCAGGAACGAAAGGCCGGAAGAAGAAAAGTATCTGGAGAGCGATGGCGGCGTCACGATCAAAGCCAAAATCAATGCCGTAATATAGGCGGATTCAACATTTGCCGGAACATTGAATACTTTCGCGAAAGTTTTGCTGGCCACCCAGGAGACAGCGGTAATCACGAGCGCTGAAACTATAATATCCGCGGGCTGGAACGGAAGTAAACCGAAGAAACTCAAGGCGGCAGCGACTAAAACAAGGAAAATAAGATAGTACAGCACGAACCTGTACATCGTGATCCGATTCAGTAGATTGTCGATCAGTTTAAGCATGAAAATTGTAGTTGGTAATTGGCAAATTCTAAAATTTCGAATATTTAGCCGTCAGTTACTAATTACAAATTACTAATTGCCAATTACGAATTACTAAATGTATATTTTTCAATTCCGCTCGTCATGGTCGCGATTCCCTCCTTATCTATCATATATCCTTCAAAGCCTTTTAGCTTCTCAATGAAGGCGATGCCCGGCTTTCCCATCGCGAACGCGGCAGTCGCGAAGCGGTCGGCCTCATAAATGTTCTGCCCCACGACCGTAAGGCTCACGATCTCCGTGATCGACTCGCTCCTTTTTTTTGGATTATAGATATGCTGGCCGCGAATGTAGGTGCCCGACGTCGCCACCCCTTCGTCCTTAATATAGAGTACTTTCACTATTTCTTTTTGGTTAAAGGGATTCTTGATCCCCACGCTCCATCTCTTGCCTTCTTTGTTGTTTCCGCCCGTCTGGATGTCCCCTCCGGCGTCAATGTAAAAATTTTTGAATCCTTCTTTGAGGAGAAGCTGAGCAGCGTTATAAATAGACCAGCCCTTGACGAGTCCCGATGGATCATATCTTCCATCAGCCGTGACGATGTCGAAATAACCGTCCGTTTGCTTTTTCGTTTCTTCGCACAACGCGAGAACAGTTTTCATGTCTTCGCTGTATCCTGCCCTTTGTAACCGGTTTTTGTTCATCCTTGTTATCTCGCTCGTCTCTTTATACGTGCTGAACCTCCCATCAACCTCCGAGAAATATAAAAAAAACTTTTCGATTGCGTTCTTGGGATCGAAAAAATCGGGCACTTCAACCGTAATCGGCATCCCCATCAAAATCCTTGTCTCTTTCATGGTTCATAGTTCATGGTGCATTGTGCATGGTTCATAGTGCATGGTTCATAGTTCATGGTTCATAGAACGTATTTCATGCTCCCTGCTCCCTGCTTCATGCTCCCTGCTTCATGCTTCATGATTCATATTTATACCCTTGCTTTGGCAAGGGCGGAGGCAATAGATTCACGGAAAGCCCCGCTCGTCTGCGTGGCGCCCGAGACAATATCGACGTTCGAGCTTTGCGCCTGGATGGCTTCTTGCGTCAAATACGGCATTGCTTGAGAATTGATCTCTATCGAAGTGCCGCGATCGTTCGGATATTGCAAAAATTGAACATCGACGATCTTGTCATTCCGGATGATTGCCCTCACTTGAACATATCCGTAATACGCGTCCGCGACGGAACCGTCAAATGAGCCGTCATTGTAGGTTTTTTTCACGACTGGAACTGGCGCCGGGGCTGGAATTGGCGCAGGGACAGGCGCGGGGGCTGGGGTTGGAGTCGGCTTCGGAACTGGGGCAGGCACTGGTGTTGATTTAGGTTTGCGCTTGGGCTTCGGGGTTGGAGCCGGAGTCGGTGTCGGTGATGGTGCCGGTTCGCTTGGAGAAGTTTGAGTCGAAGAAGGAACGGGTCCGCCTCCGCTGGAAGAGGCGGATGGCGGAGGCGTGGGATTTTGGTTAGATAGCTGAATGTCTGGAGTGTTCGAAATGGCAAGAGAAACAAGCGAAGAATCTGAACTTCTCGTAAAAACTACGTAAAATGTGAATATCAAAATTGTGAAAAACGACAATAACAACTTTTTCATCCAATTAATTAAATGAATTTTATTCGTAGCATTCGTATGTATTCGTAGATTGGCATCGCGGTTATAGACGAAAGGCCCATCGCCTCACAAAAAACAAAAAATCGATGGGTCTTCTCTACTTATTAATACGAACAAGCGGCCCAAATTGTTTCAGGGCACCTATTTCCCTTTTATCGGGCGCGCTTTCTTGCCGAATTTGGAGATTTGAACGTATTTTCTGTACCTGAAAGCCGAAGGCGTCCTATACGCTGGTCTGCCGCTGCGGTTGCCGACTTTCGCGTGGTTTTTCATAAAGCCAGCCGCTTCTTTTTAATCTTCTTGATCACGCATTTATTATACAAAACATAAAAACGGCGCCAAAGCGGAGCCGCTTTTATTCTCGGTTTCTAATAATTGCTCTTCGGCACGTCAACCTGCATGACGGGCGTGCTCGCGACGGTGCCGAAACCGCATTCCGGACCAGGATCATAGACAGTACTGCCGTCAGTCGCCCGCACGGGTCCGCCCGGCTCCGGCTTCGAATGCCAGTGCGGCTGATCGCTGCAACCGGAGTGAGTCATCACCATTAATTCACTTACTGGAATATATTTTCCCTGATACTGAATGACTTGAACCTTTGGGGTGGTCTGTCCGCTTGTGCCTCCCGGAATTTGAGTGCCTCCACCCGGAGTAACGCCGGTCGTATTTCCGCCTTCCGGAGGATTAGTGGTGTTATGCTCTTCTGGAAGAGGAGGGCAGGATTTTTTGCCCGGCTGTCCTGGATTGCCATTCGGATTTCCGGAGCCGCCCGAACCGCCCCCGCCCGGACCGCAACCTCCGCCGCCATTTCCGCCATCGCCGCCCATTTCATCTTTCACGCTACCTGGCTGGCCATCCGAGGAGGTACCGTGACCGCCGCTACCCTCTTTCGCCGTAGCGTTTCCACCATTACCCCCGTTACCTCCCGAAGGCGACATCCCGCAGCTACCGCCCGTGCCGCCATTCCCGCCATGCGAATTAGCATCGCCGCCGTCACCGCCATTTGCCTCACCGCCGCCGCCAGGCAGGGTCACAGATGCATCGCCGCCCTTGCCGCCGTTCGAGGTCCCATTACCGCCTTTGCCGCCGTTACAATTGCACCCCGTTCCGTCTCCGCCTCTCCCCGGCTTCGCGGTCGCGAGACCGCCCATGCCGCCCTGAACCGCGTCAATCAAAATATTTTCTATCCCGGCAACGGCACCCGCCGCGGCCAACTCTTTTTTATTCTGCCCGCCGTTTCCGCCCGTCGCTGTCGCATCACCTCCCTTCGTTCCCGGACAGGCGCTCGTGCCGTCTTTCCCTTGGGCAGTCGCCTCTCCACCACCGCCTCCCGTTCCCGGAATGATATGAAAGGATGCTATTTCAATTTGGCCGCCCGCCGACATCTTAAAATTGCCGGCTTCACCGCCGTCCCCGCCCGTTGCGATTCCCGGATCACAATCCTTCAGCGTTTCGGCATCGCCTCCCTTACCGCCATTCCCCAATTCCAGCGTGAAATTATCAAGCTTAATATCCACGGCCTGCACGTTCATCCTGAACGCATTCTCACCTTTTGTGCCGCGCGCGTTGCAGCTCTTGCCCAAGTCATCAGTGCCGTCGCGCCCATTCGGACCCGCGAGATAAAAATCCTTCAGTTGAACATTGCCGTTGTTCCCGAAATTGAAATTAAGCACGATGTGATGGACGCCTTTCGGAGGCGTTGGTATCTGAAGCCAGGGAGGAGGGTTGCCGCCGCCCACGTACCAATGCCCGCCGAGTACCACGTTCGGCACGACGTTCGCATTATTATCCCTCGGTTGGGCCTGCGCGTTCGCCACAGGGACGAAAACAATGCCCGGCGCATCGCTCGGATTCACATACGAAGCGGTCGCGATAACGCGCATGGGCGCGAGAGCCGTAGCCTTCCCGCCAGCAATAAATGGTCCGATGCGCGGCCCTTTGCCCGAATTTTCACCAACACTATTATAGAGCGCGTCAATCTGATCTTGCGTTGTAAGCAAATTTTTCTCATCGCTCACGATCTGAATTTGTCCGTTTGAGGCAACGACTGCGCTACTACCGAACATAAGTTTTCCTTTGACCACGAGGGAAATTCCCTGGGCGACATCGCCCGCGGCGAGATTCGCGTCGCGGCTGCACTGGATAGTGCCATTGATCGTCGCATCACCATTCACGACAACCTGAAGCGGCCCGGCCGCGCAGGATAATTTTTTGTTCAACGTGAACGTGCCGTTCACCGTTAGCTTCGCGCCGTGCGCTAAGGTCACGTTATCACCGCTATAATTTCCGTTAACCACCGTGTCGGCGGAAACCGTCGTTCCTCCTCCGGAGAATAAGAGAACTGCTACGACCGCGACAACCACAGCGCCTAAAGCGTACTTCCAGATTTGTTTCATGTATTTATATTAAAATAACGACACTTTCACATTAGCAAAAAGGCGGAAGTCGTCAATAATCAAAAATTAGGGGCCACGCGATGTCCGCATGGCCCTCCCGTTCACGAAGGGGCTGCCTTATACATCGGCACCCGCAGTCGTCTCATTCAAGCTAGTATCAAATAACACACAAGTCAATGCATGAACTTCACACAGTAGTCAACGAAAATCCGCTTTTATAAAGCAAAATAGTCCCGCTTTAACTTTGCGCGTTATATTCAGGCCGCGACAAAAGAAAAGCCCGGACACCTTGCGATGCCGGGCTCTGACCAAATATGGAGAAACTATTGAGAGAGAAGTTGCTGTGATGCAGCGACGCGGTTCGCACAACTGCTAGCAGCCGCTTCGGCAATCACGCGGACCCGCGCGAGTTCGGCTGCGTTATTCACGCCGAGCGCTTCCGCCGGATTTGCGAGTGGAACTTCCATAATCCACTCGCCTTCCTCGTATGCCACGCCGACGAGTGGCGGCAAGTGCCGTTCGGCCGGCCGGCCGTCTCCCCTCGGAACCGGCTTCACCCGACGGACATGGTTCAAAAACCATATTCCGTTCCATGCCCAAAGCGACGGATTTACCGACTTGGCTTTGAGTTCTTGCGGATTCGCGCGGTCGATCTCAACAACGCGTGCAATGTGGCCGTTGCCATCGCGAAGCACCCGGCCGTAGCGGTCAAGTTCGGGAAACCGCCGCGTCCGCTTTACGGTGACCTTCGAAATGACCGCGCGACTTGCGATGTGAGCTTTAGCGAGGAGCGCAACCGTTTCCGGAGTCCAAAGCGGCATGTCGGCGTACGTGGCGACAAAATCAGTTATGCCGCGCCCGTGGAGCCACGGAATCGATAGCGAAAGCGCATCCGCGGTCCCCGTCCGTTCGGGTTGGACCTCGTAATGAATCCCGGTGATCCCCGCCCGTTCGCACTCGCTCACGATTAAATTGCCGGATTCGGGGTTCACTACCACCACACAGGGACCCAGACCAGACTCGCGCACTACCTTGATCGCGCGGATTACCATTGATTTTCCGCCGACGGCCTCAAGGACTTTCGGAAATGGCGATCCGTTTTCCTTACTCACACTTCCGTACCCGGCCGCGATCACTACGGCGCCAAGCTGATTCACTTTGCTCCTCCCTCTTTTCTTTCTCTCGGATTAAATCTCCAACAAAGAGCTTGCCGTGAGCGTTGTCACGAGCTTGAGATGTTCGGGCGTGTTCACTCCGATGCTCTCAAGCGGATTGATATCTATAGAGGCGATTTCCTCGCCCTCATCGATAGCAATCCGCACGAGATCAGGAAGATAATACTCCCTTGGCACGTTTCGGTTGGTAAGTTTTCCAAGGCGGCTCCAAAGCCATCCGGCATCGAAACAAATAAAAGAGGGGTTCACCTCGCGGATCTCAAGTTCGTCAGGCGTCGCGTCCTTTTTCTCGACAATCCGCGCGATCGCGCCGCGCGCGTCGCGCACTACGCGCCCGAAATCGAAAAACGGCACGCGCCAATCTTCGAAATCATCGACATGCGCCGTCATCATGGTAAGCACTTTCCCTTCGCGCTCGTGGATGTCGCGCAGTTTCACGATCATCGAAGAACGGACGAATGGCTGGTCGCCGTAGAGCACGATGACGGCGTCCGATTTCCCCTTCAAAGCGGGCTCCGCGCACCGTACCGCGTGACCAGTACCAAGCTGAACTTCCTGAAACACGTATTCATATCGAGACCCGAGTTCGCGCTTCACCTCTTCGGCTCCCCATCCCACAACAACGACTGGTCGCGGATCGATCTCCGAAGCGTCGACTGCTTCGAGTAAGTGCTTGATGATCGGCTTGTCCTTAAGAAGCGTTAGAACTTTCGCCAACTCTGATTGCATGCGTTTCCCCCTGCCGCCCGCAAGTACGATGATGCGTGTATTCATGTGAGTGTATAATATGCTTTTTATATTAGATATCCATCTGAATGTCAAACTCTCAACATCGATGCATTTGTCGGATTGCGCCAAACGACTATAATATAAAAGACATGGCTGAAACAACGACGAAGCGCATAATGGTCATTGAAGACGACCGTTTCCTTTCAACCGTCATCAAGGCCCGGCTTGAAAAAATGGGCGCGGAGGTCACGCAAGCATTTGACGGCGAGGAGGCTCTCGCGAATCTTTTGCGGCAAAAGCCGAACCTCATCATCCTTGATCTCATCATGCCCAAGAAGACCGGTTTTGACGTACTCGAAAAGATCTCGAATACGCCGGAACTCAAAACCATTCCCGTCGTAATCCTGAGCCATCTCGCGCAGGAAAGCGATATTGAAAAAGCGAAACAATTGGGCGCAACGGCATACTTCGTGAAAGTGAAGGTTTCGATCGACGAGGTCGTAGAAAAAGTGGCGAGCCTCATGCGATAATAGGTGCTAGGTGTTAGGTGTTAGCTTTTAGGGTTCGGCCCGCGCTGAGAAATCCGTGGTCTAAAACCTAACACCTACAACCTAAAACCTAGTTTCAGGGCCAAGTATATCCCGGGAAGTAATCTCGCTTCAGGTGCGGCTCGGGAACACCCAAACCGCTGAGCATCTTCTCGAATTGCTCCACCATCGGCTCGGGGCCGGAAACGTAAAATACTGGCTTTGTGATGTCTGGCGCTTCGCTCGCGACCGTTGCTTCGTCTATCCGTTCGGGAGTCACAAAATACCGTATCGTTAAATTTTTGTGCTTTCCAGCGAGCGCCTCAAGCTTATCCCTGAAGACAAAGTTACCGTCTCGGTTCGCATAGAGGAGTTTTGCATTAATTGCTACACCTCGCTTGTCAAGATCGAGAAGCATCGCCCGGAAGGGCGTGATACCCATGCCGCCCGCGATGAACACAAATTCCCTGCCCTGCCTGTCCCGAGCCGAGTCGAGGGAAGCAACGTCGAAGGGCATGCCCTGAGCGGCGCCCTTGGGGTCCTCTATAATAAAGTCTCCATCCGGCCCGCTCGCCTCTATTGTGCCTCCCGCAGGCAAGGCATTGAGCGCTTTTTTGAAACTCGAACCATTCTCCGAAATCCTGGTCGTGACCACCACATTACCCTCAAATGGCGGGGCGGAGATTGTGAACCAGCGCTCATCCTTCCGCTCATCCGGATCCGGATGCGGCAATTTGTAATGCAAAAACTGCCCCGCAACCCAGGCAAGCGGGGCCTCAGGCTTAAAGATGAATGACACCACATCGCGAGCCTCCTTTTCTTTTCCGATAAGAGTAAGTTTCACGAATCCGTTCTATAATCTGATTATATCATTCGCCCATGCCTCATAAAACAAAACTGCTGTTCATCTGCAGCGGCAATATCAACAGAAGTCCGACTGCGGAGGCGCTCTTTAAAAACTCCGAGCGCTACGAGGCCCGGTCGGCGGGCACAAATCCTCTGGCCGTAAAACAAGTCAATCAGGAATTGATCGGCTGGGCGGATATTATTTTCGTGATGTCTGAGCGCGAAGACTGCCATCTAACTTTTTTACAAGAGAACTTCAGCGTGTCCGGCAAAACGATCTACGATCTGGACATTGCCGACAGATACGCAAGAAACGATCCGAAGCTCGTGAATCTTCTTAAAGAAAAGATCGGCAAATATCTTCCCCGCGCCGACTACTGAACCCTAAAATCCTGCGAGTTGTCATCCGTATCCTGCATGGTGCCACCCGCGAATTTTCTCGCGAGCGTTTGATTCGCCGCCGGATTATCCGGATAGGGAGTTCCTTCCACAAACGGGTTCGTGAGCCCAGTCCCCCAGGCCACCGCATCGATGACCGCGCTAGTCGCGTCCTCAAGCGCGGTGCTGTTATCCGCCGCGAGCGTCTCGGAACTCGAGGCATCGGCGCCGATCGATGCCGCGAAACCGTTTGCGGAGTTCGCCCATGTGAAATAATTTTGCGGCTGGACGAAACTTCCGGCCGGAAACACGCGGACTGAATTTTCCGTTCCCGTACTCGTGCGTTTCCGCAATTTCCATCCACTCGCATCGATCACGCCGCCGGTCGGATTAAAAATCTTTATAAAATCGTTCGTGCTTGCGACGCCTGCGATCTGCACTGCGGCAATTACAAGATGCGCTGGAACATTTGGCGTCGGCGTTGGCGGAGAGACCGGCGGCGACAAAGGATCAGAAGAAGAAGCTTCGGGTAAAGAAGATGTTGCGCTCTCGGCCGCGGTTGAAGTTGCAATCGTCGAACTCGTGACTGGATCGAGGGCGGAATTCGAGATCTGATTGGTTGAAGTTCCAACCAAAAGAGTTGCCTGAGATGAAAATTGCGGTGAAACCGGCAACGATGACGGGCCTTTCCACACCACAGAATTCTGGGCTTTAGGCGTGCCGCCCGGAAAACCGCTCGTGTGCCAATCAAGGTCCATAAGATCGCGTTCAAGCGTGGCCTTTGTACTATTATCTCCTCCCGGCCAGCCGCTTGCGGTGCCTGTCCCGAGCGAAGCCGAGGGAAGCGAAGTCGAACCGCTTGAAGCGTTAATCTCATCGATCAGCCGACAATTGCGATCAAAAAGCCGGAGCCAATCCCCCGTATTCGGGAGAGTGCCGGAATAAACCTTATCGGCAGCAATGTCGGGAACGGAATTGTCGTCCCCGCGCTCAAGGAGAAAAAATCCGCCGAAATCTATGTGCGCACCATCATCAAGAATAATTTTCAGTTTTTGCGATGTGTTCATGATCTGCCACGCGGAAAGATCGACGTTCACTCCTGCGTTATCGCGCAGTTCAATCCATTCTCGGTTGCTTGCCTGCGCTCCCGTTTCACCGTTTTTTGCCCACCCGGCCAGGGCGGGCGATCCCATCCACGCAATTTCGTTAAAAAGAATTTGATGCGTGGGTTCGTTCGCCGCCTCGAAACCGCACGCGGGCACCGCCACAGTATTTTTTGGGGAACTGCTCACGTCAGAAATCATACTCGTTGAAAATAAAACAGGGCTCTCCACTTCTGGATCGTCTTGCGCTGCGGCCGGCAAAGAATAATCTTTAACGATTACGTGCGTTTCCTTTTCGATCAATGCGCTTTTTGCTTTGCGCGGGACTTCGGGCGTGCCCGACAAATTTCCGGATGTTTGCGCGGCACTCGAACTTTCGTACACGCCGAGGTAAGAGGAATTTTGTTCCTCGACAAAAGAGGATGTCGCGGAATTTAAAATATCGATCTCCGCCGCGAGCTCGGCGCCACCTCCACTTCCCAAAATATCGCGGAATGTCTTTGCCGCGAGCGAGCGCGCCCCGCGCCAAACGCCCGAGAGCGGACCGAAACCGCGCGCGAAACCGTACCACGCGAAACCTCCCGTAAGGACGATCGCAAGCGCGATCAGGACAAACTTGTTCTTCGCCCAAAAACCTTTCCGCGGCGTTTCTGCTTCTTCCATAAAGAACACCGTAGCAGAACGTGGCTAGAGAAATGAGAAAGAAAAGATAAAAGGAACATAAAACCGCCGAAACCGTGCTCGGCGGCTATTCATTTCCACCCGGAGTCAAGATCAGTCCAGTCCCAATTTTTTCCGTTCCTTCTGTTTTTCTTCTCTTTTGACCGCTTCCGGGTCTGCAATGAACCGACGAACGTCGTCTCTAGCTTTTTTCCGCTCTAAAAATCGTAGTCCTTTTGCCCTCTGTTCTTCTATAAGCTGCCTTCTTGCTTCGGCTTCTCTCGCTTTAGCTAACTCCCCTTGGCCTTGCGCCTCCGGCGGCTGATTTAACCCTAAATTTTCTGGCGTATGAGGCATATTTTCCCTTGTTCTTGACCTTTCATCCTTTGATTTTACCACATTACGAATTTTTTCAAATTTTCACGATTTTAGAGGAATAATAGGGGCAAAAAAACCTAAATCCTCGTTATCGCGGGGATCCACGCCGCCCGTGTCCTTTTTAGAACCTGGATCCCCGCTTTCGCGGGGATCCACGCCGCTCTAACCTTGTCCTCGCGCAGGCGGGGATCGCTACGCTCCAAGCTCAAAAACCTAGATCCCCGCTTTCGCGGGGATCCACGCCGCCCTAACTCGTTTCACTCGAAGGGCGGCGGGACTTATGCACACCCTTTGGGGAATTGAAATGTTAATATTCTCTATACAGTCGCTTTATAAAAAATTAATTTATTTTTCATGTTCTTCGGGAAAAATCAGTTTAAAGAAGTGCGGAAGAGGGACGGTCGCATTGTTCCATTTGACGCCACGCGGATCACAAGCGCGGTTTCGCGCGCGATGCAGGTGACCGGGGAAGGAAACTTGAAGGACGACGCCGAGAAAGTTTCCGAACAAGTGGTCGCCGCCCTCGTAAAAAAATCCCCCAAAGACCATGTTCCCTCGATCGAAGAGGTGCAGGACGCCGTTGAGACGCAGCTCATCCTCATGGACTTCCCGAAGACCGCAAAGGCCTATATTTTATACCGCAAAGACCGCGCCGAGATCAGGGAAATGAAACGAGCTATCCCGGAACGCGTGAAACAGCTTACCCACGAGAGCAAAAAATATTTCAGGAACCAGCTTTCCGAATTCGTCTACTACCGGACCTATTCCCACTGGATCGATGAGGAGGGCCGCCGCGAAACGTGGATCGAAACGGTGGACCGCTACGTGAATTTCATGAAAGAAAATCTCGGCGACAAATTGACGGAGGCCGAGTACACGGAAGTGCGCGAAGCGATTCTGCGGCAGGAAGCAATGCCCTCGATGAGGCTCTTGCAATTCGCGGGAAAAGCAGCGCGCACGACGAACGTCGCCGCGTTCAACTGTTCTTACATCGCGCCGCGGAAGCTCGAAGACTTCGCGGAGATCATGTACATCTCGATGTGCGGCACGGGCGTCGGTTTCTCGGTTGAAAGCCAAACGGTCCAGGCATTGCCGCAGATCAAGAAACAGACCGGAAAAAAACTAGGGAGCCACGTCATCAAAGACAGCAAGGAAGGATGGTGCGAAGCCTTGACCCTGGGACTCAAAACCTGGTTCGACGGAAAAGACATTGAGTTCGATTTCTCCGAAGTTCGTCCGGCAGGCGCGCGCCTGAAGACGATGGGTGGAAAGAGCTCTGGTCCCGAGCCCCTCCGGGCGGTCCTCGCCTTCTCGCGCGAGAAAATCCTTGAAAGGCAGGGACGGCGTCTCTCAAACATCGACGTCCACGATGTCTGCTGCAAGATCGGCGAGTGCGTCGTCGCTGGCGGCGTGCGCCGGAGCGCGATGATCTCCCTCTCCGACCTTGACGACCCAGAGATGCGGGCCGCGAAGATGGGCCAGTTCTATATCTCGGAACCACAACGCTCCATGGCGAACAATTCCGCCGTCTATAGCGAAAAACCGCCGGCGGACCAGTTCCTCGAGGAATGGCTCTCTCTTATAAAGAGCAGGAGCGGCGAACGGGGCATCTTCAACCGCGGCGGCATGGTCTACCAGATCCCGGAGCGGCGCAAGAAGATCCTTAAGAGCGAGATAAACAGGGTGGGCACGAACCCCTGCGGCGAAATCATTCTCCAGCCAAAGGAATTCTGCAATCTTTCGGAGATCGTCGCCCGCGCGGAAGACACCGAGGAAACGCTCACCAAAAAGATGAGAATCGCGGCGATACTCGGCACCTATCAATCAACGCTGACGAATTTCCCCTTCCTCTCGAAGGAATGGAAAATAAATTGCGAAAAAGAGCGACTGCTAGGGATCTCCATCACGGGCCAGTGGGACTCGCCCGCCGTGCGGGAGGAGGGTGTCTTGAGAAACCTCCGCGACTACGCGATCAAAGTAAACGAGGAATACGCCAAACGCTTCGGTATCAATCCTTCGGCGGCGATCACCTGCGTGAAGCCGTCAGGCAATCTTTCGCAGACCGTCGATTCTTCCTCGGGTATGCACCCGCGCCACGCGAAGTATTACATCCGCCGCGCGAGGATCGCCTCGACCGACGCCCTGTTCCAGATGATGAAGGACCAGAAGGTCCCCTACTATCCGGAGGTCGGACAATCGCTCTCGTCGGCGAACACGTACGTCGTTGAATTCCCGGTGAAGGCGCCTGAGAGCGCCGTCACCAAGAACGATCTTACGGCGTTCGATCAGCTCGCATATTGGAAAAAGGTGAAGGCGAATTACACGGAACACAATCCGTCGGTCACGATCTCGGTCGGCGAAAAGGAATGGATCGGGGTCGCGAACTGGCTCTACGAAAATTGGGACATGCTCGGCGGCCTTTCCTTCCTTCCCCGCGAAGAACACGCGTATCTTTTGGCCCCGTATGAAGAAATCACGAAAGAACGCTACGAAGAAATGGCCGCGAAGATGCCGACCATAGATTTCTCGCAGATCCTTCTCTATGAGAGAAGCGACACGACCGACGTCAAGAAAGAATTGGCGTGCGTGGGCGGCGTCTGCGAGATAGAGGAAATCCCTTCGGTGAGCTCAACGATCCCGAGCTAGGCAAATCTAGAAAGTGGATCAGAATTCAAAAGGCGCCCGCGAGACGCCTTTTGAGTTTTGATGATCCTCCGCTTCGATTTCTGCATGGCAATTTTTACAGAGGAGTAAGCATTTCGTTGCCTCTTTAAGAAGCGCCTCCCAAGAATAACTAAGTCCCTTTACGCTTATCGAAAAGGATTTTGTTTTTGGATCCCTATGATGGAAATCGAGCGCGCCGACATATTTTTTATAACCGCATCTTTGGCATTTTCCGCCAAAAAATTTTACCAGCCTTTTCTTCTTTTTCCTCCTACAATTGATCACCCACGAAGATGCGCATTTTCCGCAACGGAGAAAGCCATCTCCCCTTTCGATATGCAAAACCATGCCATGCTTTTGACAGCTCGCAGTTTTCATCAAATTTATTATGGCTCACGGTGATAAAATGAAAATAAAGTATGGATGCCGATATGATTGAAATTTGTTTTTGGGTTTGCTAAACTACTATACGTATTCCGGCGTAGCTCAGCGGTAGAGCAGATCCCTGTCAGAAGGCAGCTCGAAGGAGAAATCCTTCGATGATAAATTTCGGGATAACGGTGAACCCTTCGATTGTCTCGGGGCAAGGGCTCTGGCAATAATGGCAACACCGTGGGAACCCCGCAGAGCGGGGGCTCCGTAGAGACTAGATACCGAAATGCCTACAAGTCCACGATTGGTGGACCACGGCAATGATATAGTCCACCCCTTTTGGAAACATGAGGACACGTGTAAGGATAAGGTCCCTGGTTCGAATCCAGGCGCCGGAGCCACAAACAAAAAATACTTCCTTACGAAGTATTTTTTGTTTGCTGATTTTGTCCGCTTGGATTCGAACGGGAAAGGGGTCGGGGAAACGGGATCCCCGCCTTCGCGGGGACAAGGTTTCCCCGTGTAGGAAAGAGGCCGAAGGCCGAGTTGAAAACCGAGAGGTTTTCAAGGAGCGACTTGCTGCATAGCGAGTCGCGACGTTCGATTCCCAGGCGCCGGAGCAGAGAGGAGCGCGTTTTCCGTCTCAAAATGTCTCACGGCTCCAAAACACCCGCGACCGGGCGGGCTAGATCGCGTTCCAAAAATTGCCCCACAGAACGCTTGCGGTTCCTCGCTCCGCGGAATTCAAGTCCGACTTGGGGAGTCACCCAAGACAAAAAGCCCGGTGCGCGTACTACATACGCACCGGGCAAATTCTACTTCAACAACCTGAAGGTTTCCCGAACGGCCGCCTCAAAGGTGATATCTCCTCGATACGCATTCTGGAGCCAATCAGGCAGGGAGTTGAACAGGAACCGCCGGAACTGTTGGGAGATGAAAAACGTCACTCCCCGATCCCGGCTGCTGCGGATATTGCGTCCGCGTACCTGTAACGCTTCCTGCATGACCCGCCAGTTGCGGACCGCCCACGCTCGCCCTCCTCCGAAGCGACGCTCTTCAAACTGCGTCACTGGATCGTTGGGGCTCGCATAGCCGGGCCTCAAGAAGAATATCACCGGAGCCATACCCTTCGGCAAATCGATTCCCTCCCCGTAATTGGCGGAGGTGCCGACGAGCGTATCTCCGACGCCTTCCTTGAACATCTCTGCAGCCCGCTTCGGAGCGATGCCGTAGCGATGCCCATAGGAAAGCACGTCGAGTTTCTCCTCGACGCAGAATTCGAGGAACTTCTCTCTTTCCTTCTCTGACATAACGACAACCAAGCAGCGGATCCCTCGGCGGTTAAACCTTGCGCAGGCATCTACGATCAAGCGCAGTGTCCGGTTCGGCTCACCCTTCCCACGGCTCTTGACTGCAAGGTTCGGCGTGTCGGTTGGAAGAAAGACGCGGGTGTTTTTCGAGGGGAATTCGGAATCCAAGGAGATGAACGTTCCTCGAATCCCGGTCTCCCACCCAAACACTTCGGGATCGCCGATGGTTGCCGACATCGCGAGGGTGCGCCGAGGAACCATCCGTTGGATTAACGGCGCAACCCTGTAGGCCTTGATCGTGACCTTATGTTGCACGAGGTCACGTTCGCCCATCTCCCGCTTGTAAGTGGCGTAGGCGAAGTTGGACGGCTTGCGGTGCTCCGCGGGAAGCGCGTATTCGAGCGACTTGAGATATCGATTGAGGTCTCGAACGAGTGTCTCGAGTTTCTTCAACGTCTCCCGCCGCTCTCTAGTCTCGATACGCTTCTCTTGAACCGCCGCTTTGACCTTGCGGCGCAACTCCATCCGATCCAGTCCCTCAAGCGTCTTGATGAGGGTGTCCATCTCCCAATCATCAAGGAGCGGGGACTTTTTCGGGCGGCGCCGGGCAATGCGAACGAGCTCGCCACGAAATCGATCGAGGACATTGGCTTCCTTCCTCGCTCCGACTTCGTTGAGCATCGCGACCGCTTGCTCAAGGTGGTAATCGGTGATGTCATAACTCAGAGAGTTTCTGACGATTTGCGCGATCCGATGCGCTTCATCGATGACCAACCCGCCGGTTTTCCCGAACTCGTTCGAGAAGACGGGGCCGGTGTACAAGTAAAACGCGAACGTACACACGACCTTCTTCGCTTGCTTCGCCTGGAACTTCTGGAGAAGGTAGGGACACGCCTCGGCGCCTGGTTCCATCGTTTTGCCCGTCTGCTGATCCACCCGATGAGGGCAGTCAACGAGAAGCGAGCAAGGGATCTCGTCCGCGCGCGGCTTATCTTCGTAGTAGAGGCACGGATGCTCGTTCCTCCCGTAGGCCACCGCGACGTCAGGATGCAATTCCTTCACCTGGTTCACGATGGTTTTGTTTGGGACGACGTAGAGCAGCTGCCGCTTTCCGGTCCGTTCCAGTGCCTCAAGAAACGTGTAGGCGATGCAAGTCTTGCCGGAGCCGGTTGGCATCTGCAAGACAACCACCCCCTTCTCCTCGCCGATCTTTTCGAAGGCGACGAGTTGATTCTTGAGTGGCTTCGCATACCGTTCGTACGGGAAGCTTTCGAGGAGGTTCAAATTGCCGCTTGCGGCGGACTGAATTTGAACCAGATGTTGCGTACTCATATATTCCCTCCATGGGATTGTGAAAAAGACTGACCTGAAGCTGGAACTAAAATATCAAAAAATATTGATAATGTCAATAAAAAAACAGGTAGACGCGGAGCGGATACCTGTTGTTGAGATCGAGACGGCAGGGGCTCCGAAGAGCCCCCAGCCCAGTGCACAGCAGAGCACCTGCGCGGCCCAGCAACGCATTGCAAAGGAACGCACGGCGCTGCCATGAGATCATTAGATTACTTGGCTTTCCAAGACTTCACGCGGAAGCGGCCAAAAAAGCTTTTCTTCCGAAAACTTCCGAGGCCGATTGCGCGGCCGGCCCACTCGAAAAGCTTCTTCATGGTTTCCACAGAAACTCCTTGCTTGTCATCAAAGGAGAAATTCACCTTGATTGACCAGCCGGAAAATTTCGGGCGGACGATGCAATTCGCCGATCCGTCCTTATTGCGACCATGCCTCACATCCACGTCCCACTTCGCTTTTCCGAGAAACGGAAAAAAGTCATCGTGGAATTCTGTGAAGGCCGGAATCAAAGACGCATCGGCGGTGCCGATCGTTTTATTCCTCTGAAACTTGAAGTTTCGTCCCGCTTCGTTGAGGCAGGACAAAAGGTTACCCATCGGAATACCGAAGCGCTTCCCTTTCCGGTAAATCTTGCTGCCAGCCTCTTTCGCCAGAGGGACATCCCGCCGTTTCACCGGCTGGATCCCGTCGCGGATCCCAAGAAGCGTCTCTCTGCTCATGGGGTTCATGAGCAAGGGCCAAGTGCCCTCGAGCACCACTTCTATCTTTCTCACGCCTCACCTCCTAGAGATTAAAAGAGCTCACATAGGCCCTTGAGCCAATTGCGCCTAAAGTATATAACGTTTTGTAAAAAAGGCAAGATGTCATTGAACCTACAAAAAATAATGAGACACTCCTTTTTGTAGCGTCGCGTCTGTCTCGCGTCTTACTGTCTCATGGATCAAGTTCTCAAGATCTCTTAAAAAACCTCTAAACTTGCCATGACCTACCCCCCCGCTGAAGAGCCCACGGAAACCCCTTAGAAAGGCATGTGTTAGACCCGCCTGCGGAGCCACAAACAAAAAACATCTCGGACGAGATGTTTTTTGTTTGCCTGTTTTGCTGTCAGAAATTTTTATATCGTAAAAAAACGGGCCGCGCAAGGCGACCCGAACTACAAAATAACGATGTCCTGCTGAATAACGAAGACCTGTTCCTCGCCGCTACACTTTTGGAGCTCCTCACAAAGACCCCGAAAATAGGCAACCGCCCGGGGCGACCGAGCAGCGATAACAGTGATCTTCTTGTGGACGTTGGTTTCCCTCTTTCCTTCCCGAGGCCCCGTCCCTTGGAGGAAGGCCTCATCAACCGTATAACCACCGAAATGTTGTGTGAGTAGCACGGTGAGTAAAAATTCGTCTTGCTCATCACAAACAACTTCGCGGTCCTCTTCGGGAGATATTTTGAAACGGGGCAGAAAAAGAATGAACTGTCTTCCTTCGCCGCGGATACCCTTTCCTGATTGGTAAGACATTGCCACGCCTTTGGCAGAAAACCTCTCCATCGCGCGGGCATCAAAAGCACGCACTCTTGCCATCGAAAATCTCCTCGTGGCGCTATGCTGCTCTTCCCTTCTTCTTGGGGAAATCGGTAAAGGCCTTTTTTCCCATCCTGAATCGCACCTTTGCTTTTCTGAAACGAGAGATCACGCTTCGTGGGACAAGATACAGCCCACCACGTTGGCCAGAATAGGATTTATCTATCATCAATCCTATGGCCCTTATGGCATCCTCGTCTGAATCAAACTTCACGCATACCGGAAAATCTTCCATGGTCTCCTCCTGACAAAACAGCAGTCATCAATCTATCACGATTTTTGTCGTACTACAACTTTCTCACCTCCTCCAGCCGCCGGAGCCGAGAAAAATCATTCAGTACCCCAACACCCATTACAAAAAAGATGGCCGGGGCTATCTCTAGCTCCCGGCCACACCAAACCTTATTGAATCTCCCTTCTCGCCCTGTCATGCAGAGCGGCAAGCCCCGCAAGCAACGTAAGCTGCTGTACCGGGCTGTCAACGTTATGACAACTGAACTCGTAGCCCATGCCCTCTTCGAGAGAGCCATCGGAGGGATGAAGGCCGCAGCCATCTCCAGGACAATCGGTGTTGAGCCACCCACCCTTCGAGTCGATCGATGCCCTAAACCGGTGGACGCTGAGATGACCTTTGCCCGCCATTCTTGCATAGGCAATCATCATCGCCTCGACCATTTCAGACATCTTGACGTGAACGCCAAGCGAGCTCATCCATCGTACCAGTGGAACGCTGTAGGTTCCCCCCACCGCGTAAATTTCTCCTTCGCTTCGGCGGTTCGTTAGAACTTGGACCTCCAGAAGCTGGGAAAGGCCGGATGATGTTTCTTTCTCTGGATAGGCGAGGAGCTGCGTGATGAAGGCAAGGCTCGCCGACAAGGGAAGAAGGAGATCCCAATTGTACGTGTAATCCTTCCCTTTTCCTTCACAACTGTAGCACCTTTTGGAACCTGATGGCTCCCATCCGGACCCATCGCAGTGAAGGCAGGGCTCATCACTCCATTCCTTGATGGCTGGGAGAAGTCCATGGAACACAACGAAGCCTCCGGAGTATCCCTTGAACCGCAGAGCCCCATTGAATCCGAAGTCTCGGTCGAAGCTTCCCTGAAATGGAAACTCTTTATAAGCCTCGAGATAGTGGGCGACGATAGGAGTTTCGGTGGTCATGGGCGGGAGATCCCTCAGAAAATCTTTGTGGAGGCGCAGTATGATGGCTGGCCATCTCCACGAGGAACGCCATGAGAGTTCGTACCAGCACGGGATATTCTCTCGGTGCAGCATTTTCATAAGCTACGTCCTCCAAGCTGTAGTAGAAAAACCTACCTATCTTTATAGTGTCCAGGTTGCTTAAAGTCAAATTATCTCATTAACTAGGTTCTCCCCTCCTCCAGCCGCCGGAGCAGAGATATTCAAAATAAAAGGCGCATAGCGGGGGCCGGATGTTGATAAATAGAAACGCTTATGTTATTGATTCTCTCAGTAATGGAGATAAAAAGTGAAAAAGAACATCGATCGATGGCGGTTCGTGTGGGCAGTTGGCATGGTAGTGTATTTGATACTAGCGAGAAACACCCTTGAGTTGGTCGCCGGGGTTGCTGGAACGATTGGTGCATCCCTCAACCTTATTGTGACGTGGCGGAATGGTTGGTACATGCCAAGTCGTCTCGCTAGGAAAACTGGCTATGTCAAAATCACCCCATCCACAAAACTTACATTCCTCGGGGATGTAATCCCCATCCAACTACATTTCAGGTCATGGGATATGAGTGGCTACATGAGCATCGGCGATATCTTTCTCTACATATCCATTGTGACGGCAACCGCCGCTTTCGTCGTTTTCATCGTAACGCCACTCTAACAGCCGCATGGGATTTTACCAGGCGGCTTTCCTTTTTTTTATAACCTAGCCGCGCAGGTTCTAACGTCCTCCAGCCGCCGGAGCGGAGAACTCTAAGCGCAAAATTTCGCTATCAGCGAGGCGATTCTTTCTTTTTCCGCTGGGTTGTCCCTCATGAACTGGCCAAGGAAGTGAGACGAACCGGGGACAAAATATAATTCTCTTTTCGCGGCGCGCGAGGCGGAATCGTAAATCTTCTGTGTGAGTTCCCGAGGGACGGTTTCATCCTTCCCCGCACCGATGATCAAGAGCTTGCCTGAAAATTGTGCGAGTATGCCCCACGCATCAGAATTTCGCCAGCTATCAGGTTTTCGAATAATAGAGAATTCAGGTCCAAAATGAATGCCGTACACATCCCCGTCGTACATGGCGGGTACCACAAAAATGAACGTTCCTGCCGGAATTTTTTCCGAAACTTTGAGCGCGGTATACGCCCCCATACTGCTTCCGATGAGCGTGAGCGGTGGAGAAATATAGAGCGTTTTGATGACTTGTACTGCCTGATTCGTTCTCCGCTCCAAGCTAGACGACGTAAGTTCCCCTCCTGTCTCGCCATGGCCGATAAAATCAAAGGCATACGATCCCATGCCTCTCATAAATAATGCTTCTCTCAAATGCTGCCAGCGTGCGCGACTGGACTGGCCCGCGCCATGAAAAAAAATGGTGCTTGGTCTTTCTCCAGTTTTCGCCATCAAATCTCCTATAAGTTCAAAACCCTCAAACGATACCGAAAAGCGTTCCATGGGTTAAGTATATTCTACATCAGAGAGGTTCGAACGTCCTTCAAAGCGCGGGAACAGGACTAGTAGCACCGCTGATCTCCGCAGAGTAAGATATAATGGGACTTATGATAAAGAAACTTAGAGGACATTAAACAGCTCACGAAAGTGGTTAGAAACCCAGGCTTAACTTTGAGCAGCAGGTCCTAACATCCTCCAGCCGCCGGGAGCGAAGAAAAAGCGGAAAGTATAACAATTTCTTGCCTGGGTTAGAATATTGCTTAAAAAGACGCGCCGTGGTAAGAATCTATTCAGCGAGGTGCCGAATGCTCCCCTTAAGGAAGGAGGAAGCGATGAGGAGGACTTTCGATCCAGATTTTTTCCCGGGGGACGATGACCCAGCCGATGTACGCGACGAAACGTTTCACCCGATTGTCACCCCCGCCATCCCCATAGGACCCGAAGCAATTCCGAAGGACAAATCCTATCCCGCCGACAGTGTCCAATGCAACCACTGTGGTGGTCTTGGATGCGATACATGCGGCGATAAAGGATGGTTCACTCCAAAGGATCATCCGAGCGGACGGCGATGCGAGAACCCATCATGCAACGAACCACTTCCCCCGGATCATTTCCAAGTGTATTGTTCCAACGAGTGTGCAGCCGCCGATGCACAACCTTAACCGAGTATGAGGCGTGAAGTACGACCCGCCCCGACAGAGACCTGTCGCATGGCGGGTTTCTGTTTTTAGTGGCATACAGAGGTTCTAACGTCCTCCAGCCGCCGGAGCAAAATAGTTAGAGGCTGCCCGAGACATCAATCAGGCAGCCTCCGTGGGTGCATACCAAGCCCGCAGGCGTAGGCGTGGGTCGGACGTGAAAAAATCGGCGATGAGATTTTCGGCTCTAATGAGCACGAATTGCCCGCCGCGGTCGTTCAAGTCCTGCGAGTCGTGAGGATCTCCTGGAAACACGACGCCCTCGACGTCACCGTTTGCTTTGATACTGGTCACCACAATGGTAGCGCCGAAACATTCATTGAGATCTTCTTGCTCCCGGCCAGGGATAGACTTGCGTGTTCTCACGAGCCAATCCCACGTTCTCACTTGCAGTCTCCCCATTGTTACACCTCCAACCACGTCCATTAAACTCCTTAAATGGTGTTTTGTAAAGTCTGCTGGGGTTCTCCCCTCCTCCCTGGCCGGGCAGGCCAGCCGCCGGAGCCAACCTGGTATTATAAAGATATGAAATATAGAGTTCTCGGAAAAACTGGGCTCAAGGTTTCAGAAATCGGTTATGGGACGTGGCAACTTGCCAATGACCCTGGTTGTTGGGTAGGAGCGGATTTGAGGGAGAGCTTAAAAAGTCTTTATCGGTTCGCTGAGTTGGGCGGCAACTTTATTGATACTGCATGGATATATGGATACTCCGACGAACATCCCGGTAAGCATCCTTCAGAAGAGCTCATAGGAAAGTTTTTGAAAGAATCGGGCCAAAGGGATCGCGTGGTCATTGCCACCAAGGTCCCTCCAAAAAACAGAAAATGGCCGGCGCGGAAAGGTACACCGATTTCAGAAGTGTTTTCAAATGATCATATTGAAAGATGCGTTGATGATTCTCTAAGAAGCCTGGGGGTTGATTATATAGATTTAGTTCAGTTTCACGTATGGCAGGATGACTTTGTTAATGAAGATGGATGGAAAGAAACGATCCAGAGAATCACGAAATCCGGGAAGGTAAAATACTGGGGCATATCAGTAAACGATTATCAGCCAACGAACTGCCTCCGAGCATTGGATATGGGCCTAATTTCCACGGTCCAATTTATCTTTAATATCTTTCACCAAAAGCCGGCTGAAAAACTATTGCCGTACGCAGCGAAAAATAACATCGGCTTAATCGCACGAGTTCCTCTGGATGAGGGTGGTCTGTCAGGCAACTTTACAGAAAATACAACTTTTGAAGAAGGGGATTTCAGAAAAGCGTACTTTACGAAAGAGAGACTAAAACAATTAGTGGCGAGAACCGACAAACTGAAAACGCTGACCAATGGAGAGGCAAATGTCCTCCCTGAATTGGACCTCCGTTATCTGCTTTCTTTTGATGCGGTTTCTGCGGTGATACCCGGAATGAGGAAAATAAAAAATGTTGAGGCGAATACGGCTATTTCAGATGGTAAAAAGTTAAGCCAGGAACTTATGGAAGAATTAAAGCGTCACGCGTGGGAAAGGAACTTTTACCCAGACGTTGACCCTTCTATGACAGCTACCAATTTTCTCGGATTATAAACCGGGTTCTAACGCCTGCCTGCTCGCCTCGCTTGCGCTTTGGCGGAGCGGGCCGGCAGGCAGGTCCTCCGGCCGCCGGAGCGGATAAACTTTTCGGAATGCTTATAATGATAGGCAATGGAACAACACTCGTGGACAAGTCCTAAAATCGAAATTCGAGAATCCTCACTAGGTGGGAAGGGAATGTTCGCGAAAGAGCACATAGGCAGGGATGAAAAGGTGTTCATTTGGAGAACCGGCTACGCCAACAGGGCGGGAGCAGAAAAGGCAAAGCAAGAGGGCAAATTGGTCATACAATGGGATGACGATCTTTTTAGTGTCGAGGATAGAGGAGATGATGTTGGATATTTTATCAATCATTCTTGCGATTCAAACGCGTGGATGCAAGATGCTTATACCCTTATTGCCAGGAGAGACATTGCCGCAGAAGAGGAGGTCACGGCGGATTACTCACTATGGGAAAGTGGAGATTATGTTGCCAAGTGGGAATGCCGCTGCGGGACGCCTGTCTGCAGAAAGACCATAACTGGGAACGACTGGCGATTGCCTGACGTTCAGAAAAGGTATAGTGGGCACTTCTCGCCACTTATTAACAAGCTAATTGCAAAACAGAGGTTCTAAACATCCTCCCTGGCCGGGCAGGCCAGCCGCCGGAGCAGGCAATAATATGATATAATAAAAGAAGAACGGCATGAGGGGAGGTGGCAATGAAGAGGATAGCTTTGCTTGTTGCAACACTTACCCCTGGATCACTCGTCACAGCTCTTCCGGCGTCATCCGCGCCGACAACCAGAAATCAGAAATCCCGCCATCAGCACCGCTGTATCTGCAAACCAATCTGCCAGCCAGGCAAAAAGAGCAATTGTCGCATTTCTGATTGCGACGGAAAGAAAAAGACTGCCCCCAAAAAAAACGGGGGTAGTTCTTTTTTGTATTATCAACGGACATATTTATCTCCTCAAGCAGCTTTCTAAGCTCCTCCAGCCGCCGGAGCCAATAACATTCTTTATCGGACAGACCGGATGCGGCCACAAGCTATCGAACCATCAAGAATAATTGACAAAATTTAATTATTGGAATACAATCTAATAAGAAAATGAGAAGGCGCATGGGGGTGCGCATGACAGGCGAGACCGAACAAATCACTAACTCAACAGCCAGCTTCCGTTCCACTTCGGCGGGAGGAAAGGCCATCTGCACGCTTGTACTAAGCTGGGAGCAGAAAGATCCGGCGCCGAAAGGCCTTGGGGACATTACCCTTGACCAGATCAACCAGGTCCTTCACCCGCTCGAACTCTGGCCGGGTGAGAAAAGGATAACGGCAATCAAGAGGCTACCGCCTACAGACAAGCTTCAGCGACACAACGTGGTGGGCACAGGAGGTCTCGGTAACGACTCTGGGGCAAGAACTGAAACTACCCGACGCAGACATCAACTTCGTGTCCTGCCGCCCCCGAAGGGTGATTTTGACCAAGGAAAGCGGCGGCAGCGAAAAAAGGCAGCTCGTTGACCTTTTTAGATGCCAATTCGGACCTTTCTGAACGGCGCATCACGCCGCTCAGTAAAAGGGCCCTGCGACAACATCGCAGGGCTTTCGTTTTTATATCTTAATCGCCGAGTTCTAACGCCTGCCTACCGGCAGGCAGGCGGCAGGCAGGTCCTCCAGCCGCCGGAGCGGATTGACAGATAACAGGCAGCATACTAATCTATTTCTCAGAAAGGTGGATCTCATGAATTCTCAGGAAATTCCGTTGACACTGTTTGTGGAGTGCGGAAAGCGTTACGGTCAGAACGAAGAACGTAAAGTAAGCGACTATTACAGCGGCCACGCTTACCCCCTCCACGAGCTTGATCCCTCCAAGGTTGATTTCGCCGGAGCAATAGGGTTCCGCGAAGAACGTGACGGCGCAGAGTTTGTCATCTGGGACGAAATCCCAAGCGCCACGGGTGAGAACTGCATCTTCGAACCCGAGCGTGTCCTGAAGATTCTCGCCGGCCCGAGGGAAGTCGGCGTCTGGGCCGCCGGTCTCGGAGACAAAATGGCAGTCACGGCACATGCGTATCTTCATTCCCTGGGATTGAATCTCTTTAATCCCGCCGTGGCTTTCGTTGCCTTAGTGCTTACTCGAGCCGCACAGCTCACTTCAGCGGCCGAGCGAGAAACCCATTGGCGGGGTGAACAAACCCATCCCCAGCCCCACATTCAATTCGCAATTCGAATGTGGGGTTTTTCATTATTCCCCGCATGGATCCGAACACGCTCCACCAGTCAGAGTAGTTAGTCTTATATTCGGAGAGAACGGACGGCCTAAAATAAGTCGGTGAATCTTGTTACAATGGTTATAACCTATATGTCTTGGAAGAAAATTTCGTCAAAGCAGATTTATAAAAATCGGTATATGGAAATTACCGAGGACCAGGTGGAAACCGAATCGGGAAAACGTTTCGCCTTCGGCGTGGTTCACAAGAAACCTTTCGCTCTCATAATTCCTTGGGATGGGAGGTGTTTTACGCTCGTTGGTCAATATAGGTATCCAGTAGATCGATTTTCATGGGAGTTTCCTCAAGGACATTTTGAGCATGATACTGTTTTCGCAACGGCTCGAAAGGAATTGGAAGAAGAAACTGGACTAAAAGCGGGAGAAATTAAAGAAATGGGGGGTTTCTATCTTGCGCCAGGACACCATACTCAAATATGCAATATGTTTCTTGCCACACAACTTTCAGCTGGAAAAATCGCGAGAGAAGAGACCGAAGAGGGCATGAAAACAAAAAGAGTTTCTCTGGAGGAATTTCAAAAAATGGTAATCAGAGAAGAAATCACGGATGGCCCAACGCTAGCAGCTTTTTCTCTGTTGAGAATAAAAGGATTGCCGTAGTACGTTCTTGGGCGGAGTTGATAGTTGACATATAAGAAACGAGCCGCCCGACCGACACTGCGACTCGCTTGGGATCAGATCCCACGGGTCGTTTTTCTTTTTATAGAATTTTGGGTGATGCCGACGTTCCAAGCCACAGCCGCCGGAGCGGATAATTTTTTCTTTTTTCGAATGTTGAGCCGGGCGCTTGACAGAGACGTTTAGGCCATGATAGTTTCGATACTGGTGTCGCTTTTGGTGAGGAGGAGTGATGAAAGACTCCCGAGGCAGAGAGGTAAAAGTTTTTTTGGTAGAGCGGGAAGACAGGATAACCAGGGACCCCCGGTTCATCCCGGTATGCGTTATTCTCGCGGAAGATTGGGACAGAGCTGCCGAGGTTGCCCAATCCCAACTTGGTTTGAGGCTCATCAAATATCCGACGTTCAGGAAAGGCAATGCCCCATACGCTTACCGAATGTCGATGATGGAAGTTGTGGAGAACAATAATCCCTTGGGCTTGGGCCTCAACGAGATGGTCAGGGTCAGGGGCAAAAGGATATTGCAATTCACTCGCGGACGGTGACCTGGATCTATAGGGGGTTACTAGCTCCACCGCAGAATAATACTTTCCTAGCCCGCCCATGATCGCAACCTTTGGCGGGTTTTTCCATCTTTGCGAGATAGGACAGGTTTCCCTCCTCTTTCTGACAAAGCGGGAATAGTTTTTGTATCGGACAGGCCGAGTGATCCATGGTATCATCAGAAACATGAAGGTCATGTTATGATTTACCGTAAATATGAACGAAACAACCCCAACATCCGATTCTCCTCAAGTAATTGCGCCTCCTCCGTTTATTTTTTTAAGCGGGATTGTTGTAGGGGTCATCCTGAATTTGGTTAAGCCCGCACCTTTTATACCAGAAAATCTTACCTTGCCATTGGGCGTGGCGTTGATTATAGTCGCAGTTTTCCTTGTAGCAACGGCTATACGCGCATTTAGGAAAGCAGGCACGAACGTGGATGTGCGCAAACCAGCCATACATATAGTCGCGAATGGTCCCTATCGATTGACTCGCAATCCGATTTATCTCTCAATGGTAATCTTGGTTTTAGGCATAACAGTTTGGGTTAATACGCTGTGGATGCTCGCCTTGCTTGTTCCCGTTCTCTTGATTGTCCAGCTCGGAGTAATCAAGCGCGAGGAGGCGTACCTGGAAAGAAAATTTGGCCAGGATTACCTGACGTACAAGGCGAAAGTTCGCCGTTGGTTATAGGTTTTGTCATTTTGCCAGCCCTGCCAGCCCTGCCTACCGGTAGGCAGGGCTGGCAGACAGCTCACGGGTCCCCAATCACGCGGAATGGCGGATCAATAGTGGTATCATACAGTCATGGAAGGTCCCCCAGGAGGAAAGAAGGATCGTCCCATAACGGATCCGGACGAAAGAGCGCTGTTCAATGTCCAAATCGAACGTCAACGGATTGCAGAAAAGATTGCTTCAGGCAATCGAAACCCTATTTATGGGAAGATGATAGAGATTTTAGATAAGGAGATACGGCTGGGTGAACAAATTATACGCGAGCAAGACCCGGACAAAAAAGAAGAATTGAGGGACGAATTAGATATGTTCTTAGTCGATCCTGAAGTGGAAGCCATCATGAAACAGTGGGCTGAACTTGAAGCAGCTGAATAGAGTTCTTAGAAGAGTTCATGGTTCTAAATCCATACATACAGCCGCCTCTGTCACACGGGTTCGGATGTCCTCCAGCCGCCGGAGCGGATAAAAAAATCGGGCGCCGCCATTACTCGTTGGTAGCGCCCTTCTTGAAGTCTTAAGGGAAAATGTTGATTTTACTGCCTGAGTCTCTGCGTGATCTTTTCATTCAACGCGAGAATCCTATCGATTCCCAAGTTTCCGACCTCTGCAAGGTCGATCCCTTCTTCCCGGAGAACGGCGAGCGCCACACGGCGCCGCTGTTCGAGATACGGGATATCCCGCCTGTGGCAAATTGTTTGCATCCCCAGGTCTTGCATGACGACAAGCTCTTCAGGATGATCGAATTCTTCAAGGATGGTCTCGGCATCATGTCCGCCTGGCAAGACCGGGAAAACTGCCCCAGGCTCAGCGAAGACCTCGGCAACTTGCATCTTGAGCGATCTGCCGGACGCAAGTGCTTCCTTCATAGCCTGCCCTATCTCCGGAGCACGCTGTATGAGCTCTTCCGCCTCTGCCACGGTGACCCGTCGATCCCAAATCACAGTTGCCGACTCGAACCCGGGCGTTTCTACCAGCCTGAAGACGAACGAACCGTTCCGGGTAACGCCGCCATCGCCGATAATAATCATGCTGCGATTCTCGGGATGGTTGGATGTTGTGACGGAAAGCCGATGTGGCTCGGTCATTGCAAGAGTGCGGCCACTCCCGCCAACGCCGACGCCATGGCTCAAAACGACATTCCGCAATCGGCAAAGAACGTCCTGACCTAAAGAAGTGAGTTCCTGTGGTAGATCCAGAGGTCTGTAAAGATCAGACTCTTTCATCACTAATACCTCCCGCAGAGTAAAAGGGTGTAAGGTAAACTTCAAAAAACCTATGAAACAATACCAAAAAGTGATTAATTTGTAAAGTCCAGCTGGGTTCGGATGTCCTCCAGCCGCCGGAGGCAGCAGTTATGGTATGCTTGAGATAAAGTCCTAGCAATAAAATATGATCACTCACTAAATAAAATTAAATAAAAATGACGGCTGAGAAAAAACTGGAATGGGCCTTGAGGGTGGGAGTGGCGGGTGAATTCATCGGCCACGGCTTGCTTGCAATCGGAGGAAAACAAGATTGGATTGGCTGGATCAGTAAACTAACCCAGGTATCTGCTCCGACCGCCACAACCTTGCTGCTTATCGTGGGAATTTCTGATTTGATCGTTGCCTTAATTATTTTGATCAAACCGATCGGCTGGGTATTGTTGTGGGCCGCGTTTTGGGGTTTTTGGACAGCCCTCGTAAGGCCGATCGTCGGCGTTGGTTGGTTGGATTTCATCGAACGCTTTGCAAACTGGGGAGCGCCCTTAGCTCTGTACTATTTCTATAAACGGAAAGAATGAGCCCGCTGCCTATCTCAACACTTAGAGCGGGGTTGTAACATCCTCCGGCCCCTGGAGCAGATAAAAAACGGGCGTTACCAGGACACCGGCAACACCCATGAAGACCTTGTTCCGTTAACGAGGCAGAACACTCTTGAATTCAGCGAAGGTAAATGGTTTCTGCAAGAATGCGGCGATGTCTTGACCAATCTCCAGTCCAGGGACTTCCCCGCCGCTCATGAGGATAACGTAGGGCGGATGGTCTGACTGTTCGGCGAGACGGCGGGCAAAGGTGAGACCATTCATCCTCCCGCCCCCCAGGTCGTAATCGGTGAAAACGACATCGAAGGCGGTCTCCTGAACAGAACGCAGAGCATCCTCCGCGTTCGAAAACGTCTCAGTATCGTAGTCAAGCGTCTGCATCAGATCCCCAACCAAGTCTCGAATGTATCGCTCATCATCCACAATCAATGCTTTCTTTCGCATCAGCTCACCCCCGACGAACCACCGACATTCTAAATGTACTGAGAAGAAAGTCAAGGACATTGACGTGTCAAACAGGTTCTAACATCCTCCAGCCGCCGGAGCAGAGAAATAGACAGCTATTCACGACTAAGCTACTATAAGAAACAGGATCTTTCTTGCTTGGAGGAATTGGCTTATCATCCTAGCTCCTGGGATGGAGCAGGGCCGCTGAAAACCGGCTGCGCAAAAACCCTTGTACGAACTTTCGGCAAGGGGAAGGTAGCGCTTTGACGAGGGTTGTCACCCCCACCGATGTGGCCTTAGGACTAAGCTGGTCTCTCCTTCTCAAGGAGGCGTACAGACGCCTGCCATCTAAACAGCGGCGATTCCTTCCACGCGAAATTGCGCCGCCGGGTTCTACCTGGCGGCGCTTTTACTTTCCAAGAAAATCGTGGGTGGTCCAATTGGATCATTAGATTTCAAGACGGATTCTAACACCCGCCTACCGGTAGGCAGGTTCTCCGGCCTCGCGGCGGCCGACAGACTGCCGAGGATGGGTGGTCGTTCCCGGCCCGAAGTTTAACTGGGACACGCGGGTGGTAACCCCGGTCGTAGAGCATCCCGAGTGCCTCCAAGGGCTAACCGACTTCGGTTTCTTGTCCTTCAATGCGGTGCGACAGACCTGCCTCCTTACGGCGGCAGGAAAGAAAGAGGGAAAGAGGCTCTTTTCACGGAATTAAAGGGGGGTTGCAGCCGCAACCATCATCAGCCTGTTCAAGGCTCAAAACCTTGCGGGCTGTTTTATTTCTCCGTAACACTTTTTCACGGCCGTGAAAAAGTGTTACGGAGTTTGCTACTTGCGGAATGTGTTATACTGGAATCAAGACAAAAAAAGCGATCATATGAATTTCAAAGAATATTCACAACCGCATCTGCTTGAGCGATATAGCTTCTTGTGGTCAGAGGCACGATTGATCGTTGCCGCGATAGCCCTCTTTCTTGGCGGCGTTCCGGTGTTGCGGGCCTTAGTTCCCGTCCCAGCTCTTTCTGGGATTGTGGGGCTGGTGCTTACATTGGCATGGATCATCTCGGGCGCGGCTTCAGTCTACTTGCTCTACAGATGGAACTCTAATCAAAAGATGCTTTTCGGCGGAAAAGCGCCACTCGACACCGCGGCTTTCTTTGTGAGCGTCGTCTCGGGCATTAATCTGGGACTTACGGGCCTTCTGGGTACGAACATAGGTATGTCAATCATTTCAAACTACGTTGTCTTTGTAATCGTCGCCCTGATCTATCTTGCGACCACTGTCTATTTGTACCGGCGCTGGAACGCATCGGGACAGAAAATTTTTGGATCCGCAGCTCAGAAGTAAATCGGCCTCGAACGGAAACGGCTTTTTGCTCATATCATATATCCCTCAAGTTTGAACGCGCACCTACCCTGCCTACCCCGGGGCAGGCGGGCGCTGGGCAGGTCCTCAAGCCGACGGAGTAAAAAATACCCCGCGGAGTTTCCTTCCGCGGGGCGCAATGCCCTGCCCGTCATTTGCTCGGGTGATGCGCGTGCAGAAACCTCTTGCACGCGCAGATGATCTCTTTCCCCCACTGGGTGACACTGGAAGCAGAGGGGTAGAGATTAAGAGAGTATACCGTTCCGCGCTTCGGCCTCTCAACAACCACGCCCTGATGTATGAGAAAGTTCAGAGCCTTGCGGTATTCGACCGGGTTGAAGAGCACTCCGAGCTTGTTCGCCACATCCTCAAGCACGTGCTCCGGCGGGAGGAATTTTCCTCCGATGAAACGCCGGCTGCTTGAAGGCGCAAGGAAACCGTACACCAAAATGGCCCTTGCGTGTTCATGGTCGATCCCGCCGGGGAGGGAAAGCAACAGAGTCCGATGGAGCATTGAAGCGGTGATCCGCTCGATCTGCTGCTCCATTTCTCCTCTCTCCGCCTCTTTCTGATCTCTCGCTTTCTTTGCTTCCTCTTCGAGAAGCATTTCGAGAACGGCGATATCCTCGTCACTCCCGCCCCCAAAGATGGCTTCTTTCCCGATGACGAAAACGATTTTCTCGAACCGCTCGAAGGGGATCTCGCGGTACTTCCTTCGTAGCCGCCAAACCATCTCTTCTGCTTTTGAGCTCACGATTGCCCCCTGCAAAGTCGCTGAATGATCTAATACCATAAATCAAAACTTTCGTCAAATATGCAGGTTTACGTACACACTTGATCTTCCCGTCCTCCGAGCGAGGACATAATTAGCAACAAAAATCCCGTCCCTACTGATTTGCATTGTAGGAACGGGTAGAAAATGCGGCGCGCTCAGCTGCCGTTCTGAGGGAGGTATCTCTTCAAGATGTTCCTGACCCTCTGATCGGAGACTTGTCGAAAGCTCCGGTAGTAATTTCCCACCGTGTCGTAGCCGGTGTGCCAGGCGTTCATAAGCACGACGCACGCATCAGCTTTGCACGCGATAGAGTCCAGAGATCCATTGAGGGCCACGGGAACTGCGATGACAATGCGGGCGGGGTCTTCTTTCCGCAGCACATCAATTGCAAGAGAAAGCGTAAGCCCCGTTGCGATACCATCGTCGACAAGAATCACGGTCTTCCCGGAGACGGTGGGCAAACGACTGCCCTTGAGATATTGCACCCGCCGTCGCCTTGCTTCTTTTTGTTGCCTTCTGGCCTCCCTACGAAGCCACGTGGGGTCTATGAGTCTGCCTGTTCCGTTTAGCAAGAGGGTGCCGTCTTCTGTTACTGCCCCGATGCCGCATTCCGGGTCCGACTTCATGCCAATCTTTCGAGTGATCACAATCCCGAGGGGGAGGTCGAACCTCCGCGCAACTTGCAAGGCAACTATCACGCCACCCCGTGGCAATCCGTAAACAACCGCAGTCGGTTCCTTGATACCCGCTAACTCTGTCGCAAGCTTTCGAGCCAATTGTCTGCCGGCGCTCCGCCTGTCTCTAAAAATCGTCCCCATCGTTCCCGCTCCTCTCCGGAAATCATTTCTGCTGCCTGCTTGATAAACCGAGGGAATCGTATCACAAAAATTCGCATGTTGTCCAGCTGCCGGAAGCTAATGCGATTGACAAAGAACATTCTCTATGCAATCATACGAACACAAGTCGGGAGGGTTTTATGCGAAAGTTCAAAGAGATCCTTGAAAACTGGAAACTAAGGTGGCGCGAGAGAAAACGCGCCAACTTGGAGCAAGAGCTCGATCTGATCAACTCGGAGATTTTGCAGGAGTCGAGAAGCGAACTCCCTCGAGTTCTTTTTCTCAGGCGACTTCAAGCCACAAGAGGAATGATCGAAAAGGAATTGGGGACTACTGCCCGAACCGCCTGAGCCACACGCAAACAAGGCCCTCGGGCTAAGCTCTGAATCTAAGCGTCACGGATTCAGGGCTTTTTCTTTTTTCTGGCTCGGATGAAAAGAAAAAGCCCCGCACGGATTGCTCATGTGCGGAGACTTGATACTGCTCACTACGAGGGCTATCTCTTCACCGCAGCGGCGCTACGAGGATAAAATAAAGTACTATTACTACGCCTGCCACGACTACTAGCATCAGGAATTTCTTTATCCACTTCCACCGCTTCTCGCGTTTTTCGAGATCCGGGTCTTCGGGGACAAACAAAGTGTTTCTTAAATTTCCCACTGGCGCTCCCTCCTCTGATACTATGTATAACAAGGAAGAAAAAATTAGTAAAGGTCGGCGCGGACTTGATTTCCTCCTTCATTTAACCTTTAATGGGCATGGTATCAGCAATTTGAAAGCGAGGTGAGAAAACAAATGGCCGTACTTGAACTGCTTCTTGGACCAATGCGAAGCAATAAAACCAGAGAACTGCAGAGGCGAGTTAGAATGAGGCAAAATTTCGCACACCAGCATGTACCCGTCTTCAAGCCCGGGGAAGATGTAAAGAGCGGGCGGGGCGTCATAGAAAGCAGGAACCCCAGCGGCCGCGGAGCGACAGATGTCATGGATGCTTTTGAAATTGACTCTGCGAATCCATGGGTCATCTTCGGCGTCATTGCCGAACAGGAAAAAATAATCGGCAAAAAAATCGAGTGCATCGCTCTCGACGAGGGACAGTTTATCGAGGGGTTGTTCCCGTTTACCGGAGAGCTCCTTAAGAGAGGGTACGACGCCATCATCGCTGGCCTTGACCTCGATTTCCGAGCACAACCGTTCGGAGACACGTTGGCGCTCCGGTGGTTTGTGGATGCTTATGGTGGGAGCCTCACATGGTGCATCGCGTATTGCAGTTGCGGAAAAAGAGGGTTTTTCTCACAACGCCTCATAGAGGGAAAACCCGCCGACTATAACAGTCCACTGAAGGTACCCGGTGATTCCTATGAACCGCGCTGCGTAGAGCACTTTGTGCTCCCCAACCGCCCTTTTCCTGCTTAACCCTCAAGGTCGCGCCGTGGCTCGGTGAATTCCACTCACCGAGCCATTTTTATTTTCCTGCAATTCCGAAGATACCGGTCTTCGCTAGATACCAAACCACCGGAACGTTTGACGGCCAAGAAGGCATTGCTATAGTGCTCGTATGAGGAATCTTGCCGAGAAATTGCCGGAGAAACAACCCCAGGAGAGGGGCGAGAGCGAAGATCCAGAAAAGGAAAGGCTTTCTGGCGAAATAGCCGAGGTGTTTGATATTCTCACAAAGCGGAGGCTAACTCCTAAAGAAATCGATCGCTTAAAGGAGCACCCTTCCTGGCAAGTGAGTATCGGTGAGAAGGGCGAAATTCTTGGATTACCACAAGGCGTTTCCCAAAAGGATGTTGTTGTCTTTCTCGGAAGTGATGGTAAGTGGTACGCCCAAAATCCTTCTCCCGAGCTTATGGAGGAAAAGAGGCTCTGGCGTTCGGATTGGGAGGATGACAGGAAGGCAAAAGGCAAAGCTGACGATAAGAAAGATAAGAAATAGATAGCGAATAAAAAATGCCGCAGGCGCGAACAATGCACCTGCGGCGAATGATGGTAGCGGACCGACCGGGTACTGCCTGAGAAGTCTGTTATCATCGCGATCGTATCGCAATGCCAAGGGCAGACCCCAGCGTGACAAAGAACCACGCGATGAGGAAATTCCAGTAGCGCTTCTTCCCGAGAGGCAAGCTCGACCAGATCGCTGCCGCGAAAACATCGAAGAGCAGGGCGATCCTTATAACAAGAATATTCCTCGAGATGAACGCGGCGATGAGCTTTTCGGGCAAAAAGAAGCAGGTGAGGAGTCCGGTCAAGAAACTCATAACGATCATGGTTCCGACGCCGGGTTCTTCAAGCCAAGGCGGTAGTTTTCTCATCGTACACGCTCCTAAAAACTCCTTGTAATAAAGCAGAAAGCTCGTCCCGCGTCAATCATGATATCGCCCGCCTGGTCGTTTCACCTGACCAGGACGAGGCAAAAAGGGAATAAAAAAAGGAGGCTTGCCGCGTGTGCGTCAAGCCCCTATTTGTCAGAGGCGGTTGGTTTAGGTAACCCTCCTTTCGCAAACCTTCGAGCGTGAGCTCGCTGATCTACGTAGTGTGAGTACACCTACCCACCGCTCTGTCAAAATGGATGCATTGGCTACTAGGCTGTCGGCCGTACTTCCTGGCGTTTTGCACGCCAGAATGCCAGCGACCAACTTCGAGAGGAAGAAGGCAAAGTCCCTCCGCTCTTCGAATGAATCTGCCTGCATTAAGCCACGGATTGCGCCGGGGCCCCGCTTGCAGATCTCTGCACTACTCTCTTGTGGAGAGAATCCCGTTTGTGCAGCTTTTTGCCGTCCGCCCATCAGTCTTGTGCCCTTACAGTGGCTTTCCCGGCCCGGTTCTAACCTTGCTCGGCTTGGTTTTAGCCCCGCCAAGCTTGGTCTTAACCTTGCTAGGATTACTATTGATCACCTACTGCTTGTGAAATCCCCGATCGCTCGTGGATTTCCGTATCTTCGTCGCTGCCTTGCGACAACGCTTCAGGTACTTTCCGCCTGGCTGCAGGTGATTCAGGACACGACTCGATGCATCCACAAACTTGTTGTCAAAGACCTATCCGAGACCGCAAAATTAATTCTAGTTCATGAAGCAAGTCCGTCAATGGTCAAAAAGCCTAACAATGTGAACTGCCTGTGAAAAGCAGGTGGATAAGTCCGATTTATATACGTTTTTTAAAACATAAAGGGGCGGTGCTTTCGCGCCGCCCCCGTTTTCCAGCACTGTCGGTTGAGCCGGTGGGCTAGAGATTGAGCTCTCTGCAGCCCGCTTCAGAGAATTTGGTGTAGTTCCACGAAGAACCCCTGGTCATTTCGCTTCTCCGCCAGATCCGCGGTTTCTTTTCGCACCACCTTGTTGATGCTACCATCGTTCCGCCTTTTTCCGTCGGCACAGGTATATAGGAAGTGCATCGCGGATCGAGACACCGGAATAAAGCGAATTCTCTTTTTGGACTGGGCTGCTCTTCGATACCGACTTCCCCGCACGCGGGGCAGTGGCCAAATTCCACGTGGTTGCTCCAGGCGGTTTTAGGGATCATCGTCGGCGGCAGGTCAGGCAACTCAAGGGGCCATGGAAAACTGAGCATGACTGAAATTACCTCCCCTCAGAGAAATCGGACGTCCTCTGTGAGGATCGTAACCTAATTGCTCCGCTGATGTCAAAATCATTCCGTTCAAGAAGCCATACTATTGCAGACCGAAACAATACCCAGTTATGATGAACGCATGGCAATCGAACGCCCCGAGCCTACAATAGAAAGCCTCCAACAGGAGGTACAAGCACTGCGGGATGAAAATGCCGTGCTCCGCCAAAAGCTCGCATTCGCAGAAGAGGAAAAGCTTGAACTCACTGATCCTCTCACGAACCTGTATAACCGGCGGGGGTTCTTAAAAGTCGCACGGCTTATGCTCCCTGAGGCCGAAGAAGGGGCTCACGAAAAACGATCTTCGGCAATAAAAGAAAAAAAAGTCGCCGTACTTGCCCTTGACCTCGACAATTTCAAGGTCGTAAACGACCTCAAGGGGCATCCCGAGGGCGACCGCATTCTCAAAGAGGCAGCTGTATTTCTGGAGCGCTCCGTCCGCAATAGCGACGTTGTTGCGCGAGTGGGCGGCGAGGAATTCATCATCCTCTTCAATAATTCCGCTGGTCAAGACGTCATAAACAAGTTCTTTGATCAAACGGCGAAACGCTCGCGTCTGGGATTCGAAACGGAATTTGAGGGCAAAACCATACGGCTGAGCTTCAGTGGGGGCGTGTCAGCATTTGCGCCCGGCGAAAACATTGGGGATCTTGATGCAGTTATTGCCCGGGCCGATGCAGCTCTTCTTAAGGCAAAGGAAGAAGGGAAAGACCGGATTGAGCCCTCTCTCGCCAAGGAAAAAGAAAGCGTGGAAGCGGATTAGAACCCATCTTCCCCTACGTTTTCCCCGCAAGAACACCCCCGCCCTTATGGGCGGGGGTGAATTGTGGCGGGGAAGCTCAGAACTTGGATTCTCGCGCCTGCCTGCCGGCAGGCAGGCAGGCGCGAGGATGAACTACCGCCCCGCCCGAGCTAAGCTCGGCGGTTGGGATACCGCCGCTCTAGGGCGGCGGTAGTTCATTTTTCGGATCCGGAAAGGTGCAGGTGCAATCTTTCGTACACCTCGACGGCAAACTTTCTCACGGACTCTCTCTTCTTCCAAAAGGAAATGCTTTCGGAAACTTCTTTGTTGCGAATCCGATGCAGGTCCCGGACGGTCATGTATCGCTCATGCCCCAAGTCTTGATCGGAGGGAAAGCTTACATCCTCGAGTCCCTGATAGATCTGTTTTAAATAGGCGTATTTGGCCGGGATGGACAGATCCCGATTTATTTTAATGCGCTTAGAGAGGCCGTTCGCGAGAACCGCATTCAGTTCGATATACTCGATGAAATCATGAATGGCCACGAAGAAATCGAAACTTGCCGGCGTGCGCAACACTTTTTGAAATTTCTTGTCGAGAGCGAGTTTTGTTTTTTCTGATAGCCTCATGGTGTTACTCTATTGTATCATGGCGACGGCGGAATAGCGAATTGAGCGAATCGAAGATACGACCGGCTCAAGAGTTGTGCCGGCGCTATAGCGCAAACTCGGTTATTCGGGGTAGAATTCAGATTTGTATCCATGTTAATCGACGACATCAAAATAAAAGTAAAGGCGGGGCACGGCGGAAAAGGCGCCGTGGCTTTTAACAAGAACCTAAAAAGTTTAGGGCCAACGGGTGCCTCGGGCGGTGCCGGCGGGAGCGTCTACGGCGAGGGAGTATCCGATATCAGCGCATTGCAGCAATTTCGTTTCAAAAAAGAATTCGCCGCTCGAGACGGGGAAGACGGCGGAGGCCAGTTCCGCGACGGCCGCGACGGCCCCGATCTCACACTTAAGCTTCCCGTCGGAACCGTCGTCCATAACCTTACGAACGGTGGCGAAGCCGCGATCGAGGATGTTGGCGAACGCCTGCTCCTCGCGCAAGGAGGCCTTGGCGGCCGTGGCAATTTTCATTTCCGTTCATCGCGCAACACAACGCCCATGCAATCCCGGCCCGGCACGCCCGGCGAGGAGTTTGAACTGAGGCTTGAACTCAAGCTCATCGCGGACGTCGGCTTCGTGGGCCTCCCGAACGTCGGCAAGTCGAGCATGCTGAACCGACTCACGCGCGCGCGGAGCAAGGTGGCAAACTATCCTTTCACCACGCTAGAACCGAACTTGGGCGCGTATTACGGACTTATTCTGGCCGATATCCCGGGACTCATCGAAGGATCCTCGGCCGGGCGCGGATTGGGAACCAAATTCCTCAGGCACATCGAGCGGACGCGCGTGCTTTTTCATTTTGTTTCGGCGGAATCCCCGGCTCCGGAAAAAGATTACAAAATAATCCGCAAAGAATTGGGTGCCTATAAAAAGGAACTTCTCAAGAAACCGGAATATCTATTTCTCACGAAAAGCGATCTCGTTCCGGGCGCGGAACTCAAGAAAAGATTAGCGGCGCTCAAGAGAGTAAATCCTGCCGCGATCACGGCTTCAATCCATGACCCTGAGAGCATAAAAAAAGTCGAGAAGATTCTGAACGAGATCAAGGCGGGAAGAGAATCGCGACGCCGTGATTAACTCTTGTGACACATTGGAAAAAAGCCGAGGACCTTGATATGATGGAATTATGAAAAAAAAGAACTTGGCCATATTCGTCGTTCTCACTGTTTTAGTTCTTCTCGGGCTTGGTTTCTTGCTGTACCCCTCCGTCGCCCCGGGACCGATAAATCTCGGGCCCTTCGCGAGCTGCCTCAAGGCAAAAGGCGTTACCTTCTACGGAGCGTTCTGGTGTCCCCACTGCCAAGCGCAAAAAAAACTTTTCGGGAACGCGGTCGGCCTCCTGCCATACGTCGAATGCTCCACTCCAGACGGTCAAAGCCAACTGCAATTCTGCACGGATAAGGGCGTCCAAAGTTATCCTACTTGGGTATTCCCCGACGGCACGCGGCTCACGGGCGAACAAGCGCTGCAGACCCTTGCCGATAAATCCAGCTGCACATTACCTAATAATCAGTAATTGGCAATTAGTAATTGGAAATTGCCATTTACGAATTACCAATTGCCGTTTACTATGAATAGCTTGGTCCAATCCGTCACCGACGCCCTCTCGGCCCTTACCGTCTTAACCGGCATCGGCATCATCCTCATTTTATTTTTTCTTGGTCTTAAAAAATTCGGCGCCGAATCGGATTTTTCTAAGCGCGCGCTCGACTTTCTCGGAGCGCGCGCAATGCTTTTCTCATTCCTCATCGCGCTCGGCTCTATGGTAAGCAGTCTTTTTTATTCCGGGGTCGCCGGATTCGTTCCCTGCCCTCTCTGCTGGTGGCAGAGAATATTCCTTTTCCCTCAAGTATTCGTCCTCGCTGTCGCTCTCGCGAGAAAAGATGTCCATGCGCGTGTTTACACCCTCACTCTTTCCGCGCTCGGCGGGATCATCGCCGCCTATCACACGTATATCACATTCGGCGGCTCGCAGCTTATCCCGTGCTCAGCGAGCGGCATCACTGAAGCATGCACGAAAATATATTTTCTTGAATACGGTTACGTGACCATTCCCACGATGGCCTTGACCGCGTTCGCCGCGATCGCCGTCCTCGCGATCGTGGAAGGAATTGTCCTCGAAAAAAGAGGCGGGTCGTTTGTAAACCGGTAATGCGATTGTATAGGAGGATCAGATTGTGAAGATGATCGAAGCCTAGGCCCTGGTTAATTGCCCCAGAGCTGTTCGAACATCGCTCACTCAATAATCCAAATTCGCAGTTATTCCCTTTTCTCTTGGCGCATGCCGAGCTGTATTTCTTGGAAGTCAGACAATTCTGTGGCTGCCGCCCGTAATTTCTCTTTTAACACTGCGTATCTCCCGTTCAACGCTTCTGCCTCTTCTTTTGCTAAACCCTCTAGATCGGCAAGTCTACTTCCGGCACTTTCGATCGGCGCTTTATCCACAATCTCCAAAAACGGTGATGAGTATAAAACCCTTTCCGGATGGTGTCCGCCGCTCTCTAATTGCTGATGTTCCAATCGCTTTTTTTCTCTTTCTGCCCGTTCGTAAGCTTCCCTCGAATACCTCTCTTCAGACATAATTTGTCTTTATACTTTAGGACTGCACGACCTTATTGGGTAAAAGATAGCATAAGATGACCAGGCTTTCAAGCTAACAGAAAATGGATGATGAGATAACAATCACTTTTCGTAAAAAAGGCAGACGATGAAAATGAGAAGCGCGAGGAGCACGATCGCGCCGCCCGCCGGGATGTTGAGATAAAACGAGAGTATGATGCCCACGAGAACCGAGAGGATGGAGAACCCCTCGGCGTAAAGAATGGTCTCAAGAAAGCCTTTTTTGAGTTGGATCGCGGCGACGACGGGGATCACGATGAGCGCCGAGATCAAGAGAATCCCCACGATTGGTATCGAGAGCGCAACGGTGAAGGCGGCGAGCACGATAAGAAGGACGTTGATGAACCGCGTTGGGATGCCGCCCACTTTCGCCGTTTCCTCGTCGAACGTGATGAACACGAGCTCTTTATAGAAGGCGATGATCGCGAGAAGGACAATGATACCAAGCGCGAGTATGATGTAGACGTCCGAGGCGGCGACGGTCACGATGCTTCCGAAAAGGTAGTTAAAGAGGTCCACGCTGAATCCGTGCGCGAGGCTCAAGAGAACGATGGCGAGCGCCAAACTTCCCGATAGAAAAATGGAGAGCGCCGAATCACCATACACCTTCTTCGACAAGCGGAGCCGCTCGATCGCGACTGACGAGAGGACTGCCGCGATGATCGCGGTGACCAAGGGGTTCACCGTAAAAAGAAGCCCGAGCGCGACTCCCGCGAGCGAGACATGCGACAGGGTGTCCGCGATAAGCGAATATCTCCGAAGCACGAGGAAAATGCCGATCAAGGGAGCGATAGCTCCGATCACAAGTCCGACTTCGAGCCCACGTACTATGAAATCGTAATGAAATAATCCGAACATGTTGTTATTGGTCAATGGTTAACGGTTCCGTGTTCATGCCGCATATGCCGCTCCTCACCATACAGCCTTGAAAGATAATCTCCTTCAAAAAATTTCTTCGGCGCTCCGTAATAAATAAGTTCGCGGTTCACGCACGCGAGCTCGGTCGCCTCGCGCGAGACGGTATCCAGTTCGTGCGAGACCAAAATAAGCGTGAGTTCAAGGTCTTTGTTCAATTTCCGAAGCAGGGCGTAAAACTGCTCCTGCGTTTTGAGGTCGACGCCGACCGTGGGCTCATCAAGCACGATCACTTCCGGTTGCCCGGCCAAGGCCCGCGCGATGAATACCCGCTGCTGCTGCCCGCCCGAGAGCTCCCCGATCAGCCGGTCGCGATACTCGAACATATCAACCTGATGCAACGCCATATCGACGATCTCCTTGTCGTGGACCGTGAGAAAGCGAAAAAGGCCGCGCTTCGGATACCGCCCCATACTCGCCACCTCTCTGACTTTAAGCGGAAAATTCTCATCAAACGAGGCTTTTTGAGCCACGTAGCCTATTTTTGACCATCCGCGAAAATCTTTCACGTCCGTTCCAAAAAGCTTCACCGTTCCCCTTGCAGGCTCAAGAAGCCCCAGCGTGATCTTGAGGAGCGTGGACTTCCCGCCGCCATTCGGACCGATGATGCCAAGATAATCTCCTTTGTGAATATCGAGGGTGATATCGCGGAGAACCGCTTCATCGCCGTAGGAAAAGGAAATATCGCGAAGCTCGATTATATTTTTTGTATGGTCTACGTGCTGCATTTTTATTGCTTGAAAATACTAACTTCTAATATCTAAGTTCTAAACAAATTCTAAGCACTAATCACCAAAAAAATTAGCGTCATTTCGTGTTTAGAATTTAGAATTTTTGGTTTGTTTAGTATTTAGGATTTAGTGCTTAGAATTTAAGGGGCTTTACACTGCAATGCTATTTTCAAGTTGTCGAGATTCTGCTTCATGACGCTTAAATAATCTGCGCCTCTCTTTCGCGCCGCCTCGGGAATACCCTCTATCGGGTCAAGCACCATTGTTTTTGCTCCGGTCTCGCTCGCGATTGTTTGGGAAAGTTTTGGGCTGACGAGAATTTCGAAAAAAACCACTTTAATTCCTTCTTTTCTCACTAGATCGGCAATCATGGCTATTGCTTGCGAGGACGGTTCTTCGTCGGGCGAAACGCCGCTTATCGCCACCTGATTTACATTATACCTCGCCGTGAGATATCCGAACGCGGCATGCGAGGTGACGATTTCTTTCAGTTTGCAGGACTCCAAACCCTTAGCGTATTCTCGGTCAAGCGCATCGAGCTTACCTTTAAGCATTTGCTCGTTCGCCTGATAATAAGCGGCATTTGCAGGATCAAGTTGCTCAAATCCTTTTTCTATGTTTTGAACTTCTTGCTTCGCGAGAATCGGATCAAGCCAAATGTGTGGGTCTGTTATTCTTTGTCCATCCTCTGTGAAATTCTTGTCTAGAAGCCCGTCTCCCGCGACCACCACCAAAATATTTTTTCCCTGGGAATCGTTTTTTATTTTATAACCCCACGCCTCGAAGTTGCCTCCGTTTAAGATGAGCATTTGGCTGTCCTCGATACGGGCCACGTCCCGCGCCGTCGGCTCGTAATCGTGCGGTTCGGCGGACGGCGGCGTGATGGTCATGAAGTCGGCCTTGTCTCCCGCGATTTCCGAAGCGAAATAATAGAGCGGATAGAAAGAAACGGCGACACGAAGTTTGCCGTTCCGACTCCAGCCGTGAAGATTTTTCGAAGATATGGCTTCATAGAGCCAGAGCGTGATCGCCACGATGAACGCAATGGCAAGTATGAAGGCGAAGTAATTCCTTTTCATGTAGCTACGGAGACACGCCGATAAATTAAAGCGGGAGCAGTCGGTCTCCGAAAAGTTCATAGAGTGAGGTCGTTTCGGCGGCGTTTGTCCCCGGAGTTCCGAGCATAAGCTTGCCGTTCACTACATGATGCGAACCTATCGTGGCCGAGGAACCGAGCGAAAGGTCGTCGATGTTAAAAAGAACACCTCCTTGGTTCAGCATGGCGGCCAAGGCGTATTCCTGAGTGCCGTTTAAGGAAGTTCGCTTCACGACCACAACCGCATCATCGAGGCCATCGTTATTCATGTCTCCGAACGAAGTGTACGACTCTATTAACCGGACGCCTTGCCCCAGCGGCACATACTTCCCTTGAACACTAAGGTATAGTGACTGCCCCAGATCCTTAATGTTCGGCCAGATACCATCATTCTTGATCTCTACGAACCCCGCTGGCACTTCGGCAAGCGCCTGCGCGGAAAGCTGGATGGACCTCTCTGCGAATCGAACCATCTGCTCGCGAACGGCAAGCGGCAAGCTACTATTCGATTTGGCGGCGAAGAGAAGCGAGGTGGTAAGCTGCAGTAAAGTTCCAATAATGGAATTCATCGCTTTATTATACTTCATGCCACTTCCCGAAGACAATGGTCTTCAAAATTGATAAAATCTTCATATGCTCTTGGCTGTTATTTTATTATTGATCTTTGCGGCAATTCTCTATCTTCTCGTTCGTCCTACTATCCGCGGCGCGATATACATGCCGACGCCGCACGAGGTCGTCGCCAAAATCGTTGAACTAGCGAAAGTTGTTCCCGGTCGGAAAATCGTTGATATCGGTTCAGGCGACGGGCGAATTCTTATCGCCCTCGCCAAAGCGGGATCCGACACTACGGGCTACGAGATCAATCCCGCACTGGTGTTTTTATCGCGCCGGCGAATCATAAAGGCGGGTCTCGAAAGAAGGGCACGGGTATGCTGGAAAAGCTTCTGGAAGGAAGATCTTTCTAAATTCGATACTGTTGTGGTCTACGGCTATCCGCCGATCATGAAAAAATTGGGCGATAAACTATCGCGAGAAATGAAGCCCGGCGCCAAAGTGATTTCCCTTGTCTATCCATTCCCCGGCTGGAAATCGTCTGAATCATGCGAGGTCGGCAACTATAGGCTTCTTGTATATCGAAAAGGCTAGAACCCATCTCGAAAATACCTTCGGTCGCGATATAGGCCAATCCTGCGCGGCGCAAGGAGCAAGGATGAAGGTGTACCCTCTGGGTACTCCGAGTCCGCAGCAACACCGCGATCGCGCAGGATTGGCCATATCCCTTCGGGTTGCGGATATTTTCTCGCTCCGCTATGTTGTGGCTCAGTCGGGGTGGCTACTGCCACACCTTGCCTACTCCGCCGAAGCTGCCGCTTTGGCTGCGAAGGCCGGGCCTCGCCGAGCCTTGCGGATCAAGAAAATCTCTCGCAACGCGGCCTGAAGGTATTTTTGAGATGGGTTCTAAACGGCTCGTACTATTGGTTTTTTACCCTATTGCATTATTTAGCGGATAGGTGTATAATAAGAAAGTTGTAAGTGTTCTCAGTAGATTTTCTTTCCTGTCGCAGAACAAGCGCCGCAGGGAGTAAGGGTTCAAAAAGAACTCTTGTAGAAGAAGAGCGAGGAGAAGTTGGTCGCCTTACAGAAATAACTAGGTTCTAGGTGTTAGTTGTTAGCTTTTAGAAAATAATTCAGGGCTAACTAAAAGCTAAAACCTAAAAGCTAAAAGCAATTAATTATGGCTAAGAAATTGTACGTCGGCGGATTACCATATTCGACGACGCAGGATGAACTGCAAGAAGCTTTTTCGAAAGCAGGCGCAGTGACTTCCGCAACGATCATCATTGATAAGATGTCCGGCAGGTCGAAAGGATTCGGCTTCGTCGAGATGGCGAACGATGATGAAGCGGAGAAAGCGATCGAAATGATGAACGGAAAGGATTTCGGCGGACGCACGCTTACCGTGAACGAAGCGCGCCCCATGGAAGCCCGCCCTCCTCGGAGGGATGGTGACCGTGGCGGACGCGGTGGATTCGGCGGTGGCGATGGAGGCGGACGCGGCGGAAATCGCTGGTAATCTCTAAAATCAAAAACCGCCGAGTCAGACTCGGCGGTTTTTGATTTGTACTGATGCATAACAATTTTTCACGACCGTGAAAAAGTGTTATGCGGATTTTCGTTTATGTTCATGTATGTTTACGATTGGGGCATTTTTGATTTTCTCCAAAAGGCGCTACAATAATGGCAATGGAACTTTTTTATTTTGCCGTCATTATCTTTGCCGTCGTGGGCGGCTTTTGGTTCATTGTTCACGAGATCCAAAAGAAAAACGCGAAGCCGGAGGAAAACCAGTCCCTGCTTCTTATACAGAACCAGATACAAGATCAACAAAAACACATACAGCAGCAGATGAACGAATTGACCCGCACGCTTGATGCCCGGCTCGGCGATTCCACGAAAACGATGCTCGCGCATTCAAGCGAAAGTGCAAATATTATCAAAGAGATCACGCGCGAGCTTGTAGAAGTAAAACAAGGACAAAAACAGGTTGTGAATATCACGGATGAATTAAAAAGTTTAAAAGATATTTTAAAAAATCCCAAACAGCGCGGAGTTCTCGGGGAGTATTATTTAGAGACAACATTAAAAAATGTATTTTCTCCAACGGATTATCAAACACAATATCCCTTCAAGGATGGGACGGTAGTCGATGCGGTAATCTTCGTGGGCAATCAAATAGTTCCGGTTGACTCCAAATTTAGTCTTGAAAATTATAACCGTCTCATCAATGAAAATGATTTACACGAAAAAGAAAGGCTCGAAAAACAATTTATTACAGACCTCAAGAATAGAATCGATGAAACTTCTAAATATATAAAACCTAATGAAAATACGGTTGGAATTGCTTTTATGTTCATACCTTCAGAAGCAATTTATTACGATCTTTTAATAAATCGAGTCGGATCAAATAAATCCCATACTCGCGATCTCATTGATTATGCATATAACGAAAAACATGTCGTAATTGTTTCGCCCACCACCCTTGCCGCTTATTTTCAAGTTCTATCACAAGCTATGCGAGCATTTAGAATCCAAGAGTCAACTGAGAAAATTACGGGAGAAATAGAAAAACTTACCATACATCTCGCTCGTTACGATGAATTAATGGCAAAACTCGGCAAAAATTTAGGAACGACGGTCTCATCTTACAATATTGCTTCTAAAGAATTTTCGAAAATTGATAAAGATATTTATAAGATTACTGGAGAAAAATTCAGTCAAGAGGTATTAACTCTCGAAAGGCCAGAGGAAACTGAGGAGTAGGAGAAATTGCTGTAAGTCCGAAAAGTATTGTCATTCTGGCGAAAGCCAGAATCCATACAATTAGAATGATTTTTCTCAAAGTATGGATCCCGGATCAAGTCCGGGATGACACAAAAAATCGCCACTCAATGGCGATTATGATTTTAAAACGTGGATCCCAGCCTTCGCTGGGATGACATAAAACTCGGATCCCCGCTGGAGTTTACCCCGTACCGGGATACGGGGCGGGGACGAAGAAAAGGAGGTGTGGATCCCGGATCAAGTCCGGGATGACCGCGCTGAGCGCGGTCACTTTTTGCGCCTACGCAAGAACGTGGGGATATCCCACATATCGCTTTCTTTTTTAGCCTCCAGGCGTTCCTGAACTTTTTCCTCTTTTTTCTTCGGCATCATGTCACCGTCAAGATCGTCGTCGAAGGACTTCGCGCGAGATGACGGGGCCCCGGTTTTTCCGGCCTCAAATATTGACTTCCCTTTTTCGCCGCCGTAAATGCTCTCTAGGTTCGAGGAGCCGCCGAAATTGCTCGGTCTCTTTTCAACCGCATGTCCTCCAAAAAGAGTATTGGTCTGGCTATCGTTGAAGCCCGTCGCGATAAGCGTGACCTTGACCTGGTTTGGCTTGAGGCTTCTGTCGTAGTAGGCCCCGAAAATGATGCGGGCGCCGGGATCAGCGATCTGCGACACGATCTTCGCCGCATCATTGATCTCGTTCATCTTCAAGTCCCGCCCGCCCGAGATGCCCAAAAGCACGGCCTTGGCGCCATCCGCGCTCGTCTCAAGAAGCGGCGAGTTCATGGCAGCCTGCACCGCGTTCACCGCGCGTTCCGGACCGGAAGCGACCCCTACGCCTATGATCGCGACGCCAGCGTCGGACAGCACGTTTTTTACATCAGCAAAGTCAACGTTGATGATGCCGGGGGCGACGATAAGCTCGACAATGCCGTTCAACGAATTCCGCAGAACTTCATCGATCGCCTCGAATGCCTTAATGATCGGCGTGTCTTTGCTGATGATGCTGAAAATCCTGTCGTTCGGGACGGCGACGATCGCGTCGACTTTCTCCTTGAGCCGCACCAGAGCTTCACGCGCGACCCGTTCCCGTTGGGTCCCTTCAAACGTAAACGGTTTAGTGACGACGGCGATAGTGAGCGCTCCCGCTTGTTTCGCGATTTCAGCGACAACCGGCGCCGCGCCCGAACCCGTACCTCCGCCCAAGCCCGCGGAAATGAAAACGATGTCCGCACCTTTCAGGGCTTCCGCAATCTCGGACCGGTTCTCTTCCGCAGCCTGCCGCCCGAGATCGGGGTTCATGCCTGTGCCGAGTCCCCGCGTCAAGTTCTTGCCGATATAGATCTTCTCCCTGACATTGCAATGATCAAGGTCCTGATGATCTGTGTTGATCGCGATGAAATCAACGCCGCGGGCAAAATTCTTGCTCATACGCGCGATGGCGTTGCCGCCGCCGCCGCCCAAACCCACCACCTTCACGCTCGTAAGCGGAATATAGGCTTTACTGTTCTTTGATTTTCTTTGCGATTGGCTCATAAATTAATAGGTTTTAGGTTTTAGGTTTTAGCTTTTAGGTTTTAGGTTTTAGATTTTCTAACACCTAACAGCTAAAAGCTCAAAGCTGTTTTTAGGGCAAGAAATATTGCAACACTCTTCTTATGCTGAATTTCCTGAACGCGGACCTCGCCTTCCATCCCTCGCCGTCGATTCCCGAGAGGACGAGGCCCAGGGCTGTCACGAACTCCGGATCCTCAAGGAACTCCGAAGCCCTTGTTCCTTCAAGCTCCCACTCATGGTCGAGCGCCACCCCTATTTGGCTCCAAAGCTTGAGTTCGTGCTTCGCAAGCTCGGTAAGTCCCGGCATCTTAGCACCCCCTCCCACAAGCACTACTCCGCCGGGGAGCTTGCCGTGCCGGCCCATTATTCTTAATTCATTATCAATAAAATCAAAGATTTCCGCAAGGCGCGATTCGATGATCTCAGCCACAAAGTGGCGCTGAACCGTTCCTCTTGCTTCGGGGGAAAACTTCTTGAGATCGATAATTTCCTTCTGCCCTACTTCGCGGGAAATCGCATACCCATAGCTCAGCTTTAAATTTTCAGCGGCGGCGACGGGGATCTTGAGCCCGATTGCGAGATCGTTCGAAATGTTTCCGGCGCCAATCGGAAATTTCGCGACCCCCACGAGTTTATTTTCTTCGTAAACGGAAATGCCCGTAGTGCCGAAACCGACATCGATCAAAAGCACGCCAAGGTCTTTCTGGGACCTGCTCAAGGCCGACCGGCTCGCGGCAAGCGGACTGAACACGAGACCGGCCACTTCCCCGCCCGCGAGCTCCACAACGCGCATTATATTCTTCACGTGCGGAGAGAAAGCGTCGATGATGAGGCTCTGTACTTCGAGGCGGCTTCCCGAAAGTCCGAGTGGTTCCACGATATCTCCAACGCCGTCAACGATAAATTCTTTCATGACCGTGTGGATGATGGTCCGGTTGGGCGCAAGATTCACCGCCTGGCTTGCCTTTACCGCCCGCTCAACATCGTCTTGATAAATTTCAGTGTCAGCGCGTGAGACGGCGACGATACCCCGCGACGCCTGCACCTTCACGTGAGGCGTGCCGATGTTCACGTAGACGTTCTTGGCCGCCGCTTTCGAGACCTTCTTCACTTCGGCGAGCGCACGGTTCACTGATTGCGAGGCCTCGGCGAGGTCAACGATAGCTCCCTTCCTTAAACCGAATGATGGTTCCTTAAAAGCCGCGCGGATTACGGGACGGCCGCTCCTTTCTTCGGCAACGACCACCTTGATGGATGACGTCCCTATGTCCAGACCCGTAATGTATTTCGAAGCCATGTTGCTGTGGAAAGGTTAAATTCGAATATCGAAATCCGAAAGAATATCTAAGTTTATGAATTTCCGAATATTTAAAACATTTGAATTCCTTTCGGATTTAGTGCTTCGGATTTGAAACTTCCCTTATTAATCTTTCTTCTATCGCTTCCATCCTGAGAATATCATTTTTTTTCTCATGTGCATAGCCCGCGAGGTGCAATATTCCGTGGATAAGAAGAGGCTTAAGCCGCTTCACGCCCAGTTCACGGTTGAGGTAAATTTCACCTAAAGATTTCCTCATGCGGTTTTCAGGATGAGGGAAGCCGGGAGGTTCCGGGAACGCGAAAACATCGGGCTTCTTGCCTTTATTTTTCAGGCCGAATCGAGCCTTGAGACGCCCCAGCTCTCTCTCAGAAAGAAGGAGGATTTCAACCGATTTCCCAGATTTCTTGAGATTTCTCAAGACCATTTTCGCAAGACGATTCAACCGCTTTTCCGCACGAGCTCGCATTTGAATGGCTTTCGAGCTTATGAGCTTATGAGCTTACGAGCTTAAGCGCTTTTTTATGATCTCGCCTACCATTTTCCCATCTGCTTTTCCCTTGAGTTCTTTCATGGCTTCCTTCATCAAAGAGTTGAAATCATTCAAACCCGTCGCGGCGAGCTTCTCGATCACGGTTTTAATTTCGCTCTCCGAAAGCGCTTTCGGCAGGTATTCCTGAATGACCATAAGCTCCGCTTCTTCTTTTTTCACGAGATCACCGCGATTTCCCTTGCGAAAAAGCTCGATCGCTTCCTTTCTCTTTTTCGCTTCCTTTTGAAATACCGCGACTGCTTCAGCGTCCGTGAGCGGCGTGTTCGCCGCGCCGGATTTTTCTTTTTGTTTGTTATTTATTTCCGAAAGCAGTAAACGCAAAACACCGACACGCTCGCTCGCGCCGGTCTTGAGCGAATTCTTCAGGTCGTCTTTTATTCTTCCAACGAGAGTCATGGAGTTAAATCCGAAGCACTAAATCCGAAAGGAATTCAAATGTTTTAAATATTCGGAAATTCATAAACTTAGATATTCTTTCGGATTTCGATATTCGAATTTCTGATTTTAAATAAGCCCGAGCTTCCTCTGGCGGTCGATTTCTTTTTTCTTCAGGTCACGATGGATGGCGGAGCGTTTTCGCTTGAGGCGGCTTTGCGGACGGTTCCTAAAACGCCGCGCGCGCGCCTCCTTCAACACTCCGCTCCGTTTAAGACGCTTCGTGAAACTGAATAAGAGCGCGCTCGCCGATTCGCCTGATTTTTTTCGTACTTCAATGCCCATAAAAACAGCTTTTAGCTGCTAGCTTTTAGCTTTTAGTTATTACAAAGAAGTATAACAGGAAATTTTTTTTAGTCAACATTTCCTTACGTCCCAGCTTCCGCTGGGACGTAAGGAAGAGAGTTGCTAATTGCTAATTGCTAGTGTCTAAAATCTTCTTCTTCATCTCCTCCATCGACTCCTTGGACGGATTGTTCACGACGGACTGGATGGCGCTACCGCCATCGTTTTTCCATCGCGGCATGAGATGGACGTGCACATGGTCCACTTCCTGACCGCTCGCCCTGCCTTGATTCAGGCCTATAGTGATCCCGTCCGCTTTGAGCTTCCTCGTTAAGATTCCAGCCACCGCTTTCACTGCCGAAAAAAGAGGCCCGATTTCCGGATCCGACAGTTCGAGGATGTTCGGCGCGTGTTCCTTCGGAATCACCATCGTGTGACCGGGCGAGTGCGGTTTGATATCGAAGAACGCCATAACGTGCCCGTCTTCGTAGATCACGTGCGCTGGGATTTTTTTGGCGACGATTTTACAGAATAAACAGTCTTGATCTTGTTTCATGGTTTTTGGTATCTGGATCCCCGCTGGAGCCCTGCCTGCCGGCAGGCAGGCTGCCCTCGATCCTCGGTCGCGGTCGAGGAGGGACCCTGATCGGGGGCGGGGACAATAAAATGATTACATCCATTTTGTCGCTTTACAGAATAGACGAGTTGGGTCTTTTTTCATTTTTTTATTGTTTCAGGGCGGGAATCCCCATACTCCGTCATTCTGGTCCCGTATCCCGGTACGGGATAAACTCCAGCCAGAATCCATACGATTTGAAATCATTTTTAAATGTATGGATCCCGGATCAAGTCCGGGATGACCGCGCTTAGCGCGGTCATTTGTGATTCCAGCGTTTTTTTATCTCCTCGACAACGTTTGCCAAGGTGACGCTCTCTTGGAGCCCCGTGCGCATATCGCGGATGATAACGCTTGATTCATAAATCTCTTTCTGTCCCAAAATGAGTGCGACGTGGGCTCCTTCTTTATCCGCGGACTTGAGCTGCGCGCGTAAGGAATCTTTTGCCAGAGATTCAGAAATCGGGATCCCGGCACCAACAAGATCTTTCATAAGCCTGATCGCTTTCTTCTTCGCCGAATCGCCAGCGTGCACGACAAAGACGCGCCGCACCGCCTTCACGGACGGCGCGATCTCTCGGGCCTTCATGACTGCGATCAGACGTTCGATCCCCGCAGCGCCTCCGACGGCAGGAGTGAGGCGCCCTCCCAAGAATTCTATAAGGTAGTCATATCGCCCGCCGCCTAAAAGCGCGCCGACTTCGCTCCCCGCTCCTTCCGCCGATAATTCGAATACGGTCCGGCTGTAATAATCCAGGCCTCGCACAAGCTGATTGTCCAAGGCATACGAGATCTGTAGCTCATCAAGATATTCGAGAATTTCTTTGAAGCTCTTCGAACACGTGACGCATAGCTTGTCCAAAAAATTCGGCGCTTTCTCTTTAAATTTTTGGCATTGCGGGTTCTTGCAATCCAAAAGCCGCAGCGGATTGGTCTTCAGGCGCCGCGCGCAATCGGCGCACAGTTCTTTTTCGTGGTTCTTGTAGTAATTCTGAAGCTGTTTTTTGTAAATCGGGCGGCATACTTTGCATCCGACGGAATTGACTTTCAAAGCGGTGTTCTTGATCTTCAGTTCCTCAAGAAGCGTCGCGAAAATGAGGATGATTTGCGCGTCATACATCGCGTCATTCACTCCTCCCATAACTTCGAAGTTCACCTGCGTGAACTGCCTCGTCCGCCCGAGCTGCGGCCGATCATGGCGAAAAACGGGGCCTACAGAATAGAGCCTTTGGGGCTGCCCCAACCGTGAAAGATTGTGCTCCATGTACGCCCGCGCGACGCCGGGGGTGAATTCCGGCCGCAGCGCCAAGACATCGCCACCCTTGGTCCTCATGGTGTACATCTCTTTCGCCACGACATCTGATTCTTCGCCGGTCGTTTTTTTGAAAAGATCGGCATCTTCAAGCAGCGGCGTATCAATCCTCGCAAAGTGATAGGAACGGGCAATCTCTCTAGCCGCCGTTTCGATGCGTTCCCAATAGTGCTGATCCGCGGGAAGCGCGTCGTGCATGCCCTTGGGTGCATGGAAAGATTTCTGAGGATCGCTGCTCTTCGCTTTTGGCTTTGTATTTGCAGATGACATAGAGGTTGAGGTTCTAGGTTTTAGGTTTTAGGTGTTAGCTGTTAGGAAAAATATTTTTATAAAATTTGCTAAATTATTTACCACTTCAAGCCCTTACTAAAACCTAATACCTAGAACCTAAAACCTGTTTAATACTGTGGCGCGGCGAACGCGCGGAAATCAGGAAGCGGCCAGAGGCGCAAACGTACCAATCCCACGATATCGCTCGCGGGAAGCGGGCCCCAACTGCGCGAATCATAACTGTACGAACGATTGTCCCCAAACATCATATACTCCTGCGCGCCAAGCGTCACCTCTTCGTTGCCACTCGTCACAAAGGACTTTGGAAGATAGCTCTCGTCGAGCACGAAACCTTGAGGGTTGTCTTTGTTCGTAACGGTGATCTTGCCCTCTTTCACTTGCACCTTCTCGCCCGGCAACCCGATGATGCGCTTGATGAAATACGTTGAAGGATCCTTCGGGTACCTGAAGACGAGCACCTCGCCGCGCTCTGGCGCTCGGAAATGATAGGTGAGCTCGTCTATTAAAAGATAATCGCCGTTTTGAAAATTTGGCACCATGCTCGCTCCGCTCACGAGGAACGGCTGCACCAAGAAATGCCGTATGAGAAACACGGCGCCGATGGCTACCGCCGCAACCTCAAGCACCTCGAGTATGGATACGAAAATTTGTCGCATAACGAATTACTGCTTATTATAGAGGAGTATAAATATCGAAGCAAGACCTTTGGAATCAGGCAATTGAGCCGTCAGGCGATCACGTGATCTCGATTGCCCAATCGTCGAGTCGCTTAATTGTGATGGATAGAAAAATAAAATTGATTATCGGTCTCGGGAATCCCGGACCGGAATACAAAAACACTTACCACAGTGTCGGTTTTCTGTTTATAGATTTTCTCGAAGACCTAGAACTTCCACGCCGGTCGGCGGACTCAAATCTCAGGTCTCTCAAATCCGGCGTTTATATGAACGAATCCGGTCGATTCGTAAAGAAGATTTTAAAAAAATACGGCCTCCGACCGGAAGATGTGTTGATAGCGCACGACGACAGTGATCTCATTGTCGGCAAATACAAGTTATCGTTCGACAGGGGAGGCGCGGGACACAAGGGCGTGGAATCCGTCATTCGGCATTTGGGAACGGAGCGGTTTTGGCGCTTACGGATCGGCGTTAGGCCCTACACTGTAAGAAGGGAGAAGGCGGAGAGATTTGTGCTCAAGAAAATCTCAAAAGAAAATCAAGAAAAGATGGTAGGCGCTATTCAAGACGCCATAAAAGAGATGGGGATTTTATAGGCGCTCTTCGTCCCGAGTATATGAGAACGTCATCAAAAAAGTCACTCCGTCCGGCGCGACTTTCACCTGCGAAAGCGGCAAAGTAACGTCTTGAAATTTCCGGTCGGCTTCAAGCGCTTTTTTGAAATTAGTGACGTTGTCGGAGATTCTCGCGCTTCCGCTCATGGTAATCGGCAACCCCAAAGATGAAAAAGTAAAGCGGCTCACCGTTACGCCGTTCGCCGCCATGAGGGCGTAGACCTTGTCCCACATATCGCTCTCGATTATCGATGAACTTTGCGCCGCTTTAACGAGCGCAACAGTAGCATTGAATTCCGTGGCGCCGCTCGCGAGCGCCTGAATTTCTTTCGTTTGATCGCCGCCCAGCGCGAACAACGATTGCGATTCAAGCGATCCTTTTGTCCGCACAAGGAAGAGATCCGAGAAGAAAAAGCCTAAAAGCAAGATGCCAAGGGCCGTCGGTAAAAGCACTCTCCAAAATCGCGCGAAGTCAAGAATTTGTTCGCGGTGAAACTCTTCCTCCGCTCCGATGCCCAAAAGACTCATCTCCCGATCTTTTCCTCTTGGCTTCTGGCCCCGGAGACCGCACCCTAAAGCAACCGCCCACTCGGTACTAACCTGGGTTCCGGTCGTAAGGGTGAGCGCGCGGACCGGAAACGAAAAATTATCTTTGATGACCTTTTCGGTCTCTTCGTACAGGGCGGTTGCCGCAAGTACTATCTCCGAGATCGGCTCCGGCCAATGCTGGCCGTAAAAATTGAGCACTTGATGGAGGCTCCTGATCACGGCGGCCTCGAACGCCGGCAAAGGAATCTGTCCTTTTTCGTCAACGATGTCGCGCCACGGATTGAAATATTCAAAATAAAGGTGGCCGCGCCGCACTATCAAAAAATCCAGTCCGGAATTATCGATGTCCATCATGATATACGAGCGCGCCGGATCAAAACCGGCCCCGATCTCCTTGAGCACGCGCGAGAGAGCCAAGGCCCGAGGCTCGATTGCTATCATCAAGAATCCTGCTTCAAGAAGCGCGCGATTGGTCTCGTCAACGGTCGGACGATCAATGAACGCCGAGAGAATCTCGAGACGGACCGATCCCTGGTCCTTTCCCACTGTTTGCCAGCCGGAGTAGGCCTGCGCGATATCGATCGGGGACACCATCTGGATGTTGAGCTGGATGGCCTTCTCAAGATTTTCGCCTTCGATGATCGGTAAACTGAATACCTGGCTGTAAATGTTTACGGAGCTCAAAGAAACGATGGTGGTTATTTTTGCTTTCGTTTCATTCGGGAAGGCCTTCGATTTCAAGGTCTTGAGGGCCGCGACGAACTGATCGTAGTCCCTGATCTTCCCCATTTCCATGACGCCGGGCGAGAGGCGGACGCCCGTGAGGTGCCACGAAGCGTCATCGAAATACGCGAAACGGATTACGAGATCGGAGATCTCCATGCCGCCCACGAGCGGCCGCACACGGAGGAGGGAAAGCAGGCGTTTCCAGTAATATTTTAGCTTCTCCAACATATCTTTAATTATATAGGTTTTAGGTGCCAGGTGTTAGCTGTCAGAAAATAAGCTACGAAATACGAAAATGTGCGGAAACATGGAAATGACAGCGATACACTTTTAGTATATGCGCATGCTACTTCCTATCCCCCAGCCCCCGCTACTAAAACCTAACACCTAAAACCTATTTATGTCGGCACCCACGAGACGACGAAGGTTTGTCCCGTACTCGTGTTCTCCGCGACTACCGCTCGTACAGTCTTCGTACTCAGTGAAACCGTCGCCGCAGAAACGATCGTGGCCGTACCTGCCGCCGAATTCTGCGTCACGGCAACCGTTGCGGAATCGCTCCCGACGGTAAGCGCGTAGCCTGGACTTGAAAAACTTTGATTGCGGGCGAGCTGCATCAACGCATCATAGGCGCCGCTCGCGGCGACTGCTCCGGCGCGCTGCGCCGCACGATAGCCGTACACGGAATTCACGAAGGATGTCGCGAGAAACGCAAGAGTAAGTCCGATCAAGACGACGATGCCGCCGATCAGGAAAATGAGCGATAAAATCGCCTGCCCCTTTCGATGAGTAGGTAGTAGGTAGTAAGTAGTAGGTAGTAGCAACATATATAAAATGTCTTTATGGTTATCCCTTAGGTTATAATCCTTCCTTAGTAAGAATATGAAATATGAGCAATAAATTTCTACTTTCCACCTACTACTTACCACCTACCACCTACCACCTACTACCTACAAATATCCCTCAGGGGCTCCAGTTCACGATCACCTCGTCGACCTGTGGAGTTAATGTCTGAGTTATATTCGAGTAGAGAGTCGCGCGATAGCGGAAGTAGCGGAAATTGTTGAATAGAGAATAATCTAGGGGTTGGGATGTGTCACGACCCACGGTGTAGTACGTATTTGCCGTGCCGTCGGTACCCATATAGCTCCACGGGCCCGAAGAACTATTCGACACGGCGAACTGAAAGCTCACCGTCGTACCTGCGGGTTGACTGCCGTGCCAGAGGAACGAATTCAATTGCGCGCCGCCCACGACGCCGGTGTCGTAGGTCGTTGAATCAAGGTAACCGTTCGTCGATGTCGCCACCCAGATCGTCTGGACTTTATAGTTGGAGCTGCCGCAGCCACCCCCCCCGCTGTTCCCGCAATTGAAACTGATCCAACCGATCGCGTCGTTCCAGGCGTAATTATTAAAATTGCCGGACGAATCAATGTAGACCTGATAACTTATTGATCCTGGGCACGCGGACGTACTCTGCCCACCACAAAAACTGATCCATCCGTACGCGTCGTTCCAGCCCCAGTTCGACAAATTGCCGGAGCCGTCGTTTGTAACTTGATAGTTCGACGTACCGCAAATATTGCCGATGCTCGTCGTATGGCAATCCAGAGAAACATCTTCCGCCGAAGAGCTGGCATAGCCGGTCAAATTTTGCGAGCTCACGGTGATCGTTTGCGTATTGTAAAAATCGATCCAGCCAACGATGTCATTCCACGCCCAATGAGCCGTGGTGGAAGAACTGATGTTCGTCGCCGCAATAGCACGGCGTCCAGAAAGCAGAAATAACACCAAAAGAAATAGCGCGGCTGGTATCATCATAATGCATTTCCTCACGGTGCGATGCGCTGATTGAATGCTCATTTACTAAAACTTTAGTAAAATCGACCCCGTGCTAGAGTCGTAAGCAACATTCGACGTCGATGTCGCAAATTGATTGTTCGTCGTAGTCACCGGTCCTGATTGATTCGGGCCACCCGACCAATCAGTCTGGTCAAAAACGTTATTGCGATAACGGGTCAGGAAGAAAGCGAAAGTGGTCGTCACTCCTTGCGGCCAGTTGTAGCCAACCGTGATCCTTTTGGTAGAGGGATCGCTCGAACCGCCGCTTGACACAATAGTCCCCGCCGCATTCCGCTGCACGTTGTCAATATAAAAATAACGGCGGTAGGTCGTTGTCGCGACGACCACGCTCTCCGTCCCCGTGGCGGACGTAAACGGAGAGCTTGTCGCGTTGAGGTAATATACGTTCGCGGACGTCGTCGCGAGATTCAGAACATTGTGCCAATCCCCCTCCGCCCAGGCGCGGATATTATCCGAAAGCTCTTTGCCTAGCGCGACAACAACTTGCACGCGGTTTGCCTGTGTGTTCGACCGAAGTGCCGGAGCGATGACTCCGGCGGCGGCGATCACGAGAAGTGCCCCGACCGCGACCGCGATGAGAATTTCAATAATGGACTGGCCCCCCTTGCGAGCGAGTAGCGAGTAGCGGGTAGCGGGTAGCGGGAATAATACTTTTTTCACTCTTTTATTATAACAATTAGCGTTACACTACTCCCTACTCCCTACTTGCTACTTTCTACTCGCCACTTTCTAAAAGGATATCAGGCCGTTCGCGTTCACGGTGATCGTGGACGTAACGAGACCGGGACCCCCCCCGGAAAGCTTGAGTGTGATCGAGGTGGATGTCGAAGGGGCCCCTGAGATCTGCGCGAAAGTGATATCGAGCGATGAACCCTGGGCGATGCTCGACGTCATATATTGCACGGTCGGCGGCAGGCGATAATATCCCATGGTCGAGGACGGCGAGTAGGAACTCATGAACAGGGCGTAAAACGGCGCGGTGTTCGTGACATTCGAGAGACGCACCCCCCAACTCACCGATGATTGCTGGGAGACCGAACGGCTTTCGGCCTCCCGGAGAGTGGCGACAATTTGCCTCGCCGCATTATCGAGGTCACTCTTTCTGCGGTGCTGCGTAAGGTTCACGACGGTAATGATCGAGAGGATCACCATCACCACCAGAACGGTCATGATCTCGATGAGGGTGAAGCCTCTGTAATCAGCTTTTAGCTTATAGCTTTTAGCTTTTAGAGCTTTGATCACTTTGTCATTTATTTATTATGTTCAAATCTAACAGCTAACACCTAAAAGCTAAAACCTAGAACTGCGTGGTCAACTGATAGATCGGCACAATGATCGAAAGCGCTATCACGGCCACCATGGCGCCCATAAGAAGCAAGAGGGCTGGCTCGAGGAACGACACAATCGATTTAATGCTTGAATCAATGTTCGCCGCGTAAAAATCCGAGAGCGTTGTAAGTACCTCTTCCAGATGCCCCGCTTTCTCCGAAATGGCGATCAGATTGGTGACCACCTTCGGGAAGATAGTCTCTCTTTTGAATGCCTCGCCAATTGTGAGTCCCTTCGCGAGTCCCTCGTTAGCAATCCTCTTGAGGCTATCGGAGAACTCGGGGAGACCCACCGTGTCCGCCGCCACGTTGATTGTTTCAATGATCGGAAGCCCCGCCTTCATTAACGAACCCATTGTGGAAGCGAGCCGTTGAATGGCAAGCTCGACATAAATTTCACGAATGAAAGGGGTTTTGCTCAATATCCGATTCACTATCTTCTTTCCAATGATGGTTTTGAAGTACACATAAAGGCCCGCGCCGACCACGGCGAATAAGAGCGGCAAAAGTATGGTAATGTTACTTCCCAAAAAGAGGCCGACGCCAAAGACGATGCGCGAGAAAAAAGGGGGTTGAATGCCGCTGTCCGAAAAAACTTTCGCGATGCGGGGCAAGGCAAAAGTGACCAGAAACACCACGATTGTGAGCGCGGCGCATAATAGTATGATGGGGTAGACGATCGCGGACCGGATGCGGCTTTGAAGCTCCGCTTGCCGCAGGAGGTCTTCGGAAAGGTCCTCGAATGTAGCCTGAAGATTTCCCGACATTTCCGCGGCTTTCACGAGATTGATGAATGTCGGCGAAAAAATATTTTTGTGCACCTCGAACGCTTTATAGAACGGTTGGCCACGACCGAGATTATCCCGCACTTCAAGGAGGAAATTGCGCACGGAAGGCTTTTCGAAGTCGGCAATGAGAATATTGATCGCGGAGAGGAGATCGGTCCCGACGCGAAGCATTAGGGCGAGATATTTTGTTATAAATACTTTGTCGGTAACGTTTATTTTCCCGAAGAACATTCCTCTGCCAGCGCTCGTTTCCTTGATCTCCTTGACCGAGACGGGGCGTAATTCTCTTCCCGACAGATACTGCAAAACTTGGTTCAGGCTGTCGGCGTCAAAATCAGCCTCAACGATTTTCCCCGACTTATCAGATGCTAGGTAGTGGTAGAGCATAGCGTAGAATTTAGCGAGTAGCGAGTAGAGAGTAGCGAGTAGAACATATTTTAATTGTACAAAATCTTGAGCGAAGCAGCTATTCCCCCTACTCCCTACTCGCTACGTTCTAAATTCTCACTCATTCCCTTATCACTCTCAGCACTTCTTCGATCGTCGTGAGCGCGAGCTCCACCTTCTCGAGCCCGTCCTCGAACATCGTCTTCATGCCCTCCGCGCGCGCTTCGGCATGGAGCGTGGCAAGGCTAAATCGCGGCTCCGCGATTAACTTCTTGATTTTATCGGTGACTTCGATTATTTCATAAATCCCGATGCGGCCCCTGTAGCCCGTCATACCGCACGAGGAGCAGCCCTTGCCGCGGTACAAGATCTTCGGCGCCTTGACGGTGCCAGATTCGACATCAAGCGTGCGCAGTTGATCCTCGATGACCTTGGTCAGTTCCTGGCCGTACTCATATGAATAGGCGCAACTCTGGCATATTTTTCTGACGAGCCGCTGCGCGATCACGAGATTCAACACGGAGGACACAAGGAACGGAGGCACTTCGAGATCAAAAAGCCTTGGAATCGCCGTCGCGGCGTCATTCGTGTGAAGCGAAGACATAAGCAAGTGCCCGGTAAGCGCCGCCTGTACGGAAATGCCCGCGGTCTCGGCATCGCGGATTTCGCCGACCATGACTATGTTCGGGTCCTGCCGCAGGATCGCGCGCAGTCCGGATGCGAAGGTTACGCCAGCCTGCGGATTGATCTGCGTCTGGTTGATATATTTCATGTTGTATTCGATCGGGTCTTCGATCGTCGTAATATTGACCTGCGGCTTGTTCAACAAGCTCATGAGGGCGTAAAGCGTCGTCGTTTTCCCAGAACCCGTGGGTCCGCAGGATAGGATCATGCCGTAGGCGGATTCAAGATTATCGTGCACGACCTTCGCGATGGCCGGATTCATGCCAAGCTCTTCGAGCGAGAGCGGTTTTTGGGATGATTCAAGAAGGCGTATCTCAACTTTTTCTCCATAGTACGTGGGCATTACCGCCACGCGGACGTCGATCGCCTGGTTCACCAATTGATGCCGGAAACGCCCATCCTGCGGCTTGAAATGTTCGTCAATCTTGAGGCCCGAGAGGATCTTGATCCTCGCAGCGAGCGCCGAGTGGATCGTCTTCGGAATGCTCATGATCTCATAGAGGATCCCGTCCACACGATAGCGGATGAGAGTCGAGTCCTCAAGAATTTCTACGTGGATATCCGACGCCCGGGAAGCGATCGCGTAGGATAAAATATTGTCAACGATGCCCACGATGGGAAGCTGCGCTGCCGCTTCCTCGATCGTCTTCGCCTGGCCGGAGAGCGAGGCCCGGACATTCTCTTCGATCAGTTTCTTGAAATCCTGGCCAAGTTCGTAGCCATAAACGGAAAATCCGCGGTTCAGGTCTTCCTCAGTCGAGAGATACGGCTTGATCCGGGTCTTGAGGCGCTGGGTCAAAAACTCGATCGTCTCGAGATCCGACGGGTCACCCATGGCAACATCATAGATGCCGTTTGGCTCGCGATTGAAAATGATCGCCTGCCTTTGTCTTGCGACATCCTCCGGCAACATCCGCACTACTTCTCTATCAAGCGACTTCACAGAAAAATCGGCGACCTCGACCCCCAATGCCTTCGCCACCAGTTCGTTGAGGTATTTCGGATCTGCCACTTTTTCCGAAGCCAGAACCTCCAACATGCCTTGGTTTTTTCTTTCCGCCTCGCTGAAAAGAGCGTCGAAACGGTTGGCGGTAATCAGGTTTTCCGCCATCAATATTTTCTTAAGTTGTGCCGGCGGGAGGGGAAGACGCATGAACTAGGTGTTAGGTGTTAGGTTTTAGGTGTTAGGTGCTAGAAATTTCCTAAAACCTAACACCTAGAACCTAGAACCTAAAACCTATTTTAATAATGATAGCAAAAATTCCACCGCTCTTCGAGCGCAGTCGAGCGTGACTCGGCAGAGCGATCCCCGCCTCCGCGAGGACAAGGTTAGAGCGGTGTGAACCCCAGTCCCGTATCACGGTACGGGATAAACTCCGGCCGGGGTCTGTTCCCTACGATAAAGAGCGCGATTAAATCGCGCCCTTTTCTCTAATCTCGTTCTGGCGTTACAAGCCGAGATTTGTCCCAGTCTCGAAGGTAGTCGTACTCAGGCCTCCATCAGTGCTCACCACATCGCCCCCGCCGGCCAAGCCGTATTTCGCACTCTCAACCTTGGCAGCAAACTTAAATACCGTCGAACTTGCGGCATAGGCATATGTGCCCGATCCCGTATTCAATGGGTCAGCAGGAAGATTGCCAATCGGGGAACCGGAACTGATCGCGTTGAAGTTCACGGGAATCCAACCCGAAGCATCAACATTTCTCTGGGTAGCTGAACCGCCTTGGATGGTAGCACCTGCTGCACTTGCGGTCGAACTCAAAAATCCCCCAGTATTCAAGGTGTTGGTGGCGCTGTACATATACGCCGCATAGGATGGATTCCCATTAAAATTTGTATAAACCTTCGGCCAGACGCCGAGAGGGCTCGTGCCCGTCACGTTAACATCTGCCAAGTAAAGTGAAAGTGCACTCTTCATGGTTCCTAAATCGGAGATCCTGTTCGAGTCCCTTGCCTGACGGAGAAGTTCCGCGGGATTCAGGGTCAAAATAACGACAACCGCCAAAACCGCGATGATCGCAATCACGACTAAGAGCTCAATAAGAGTAAAGCCTTTCCTGTTTGTTTTTATATGTTTCATTTTTAAGTTTTTTACCGGCAGCAGACTTTTACTGCCTAGGGTTGATTATAGCATATAGGGCAAGATACCCCTGTGGATAAGTCCATATCGCTCTTAGGAGCGAAGCCGAGTCAGACTCGGCAAAGCGATCCCCGCTGGAGTTTACCCCAGCGAAGGCTGGGGCGAGGACATGCTTAGAGCCATGTGGACCCCGGCCCCGTATCGCGGTACGGGGTAAACTCCGGCCGGGGTCTCTGCTTCCCACCGCCCTTCGAGCGAAGCGAGGTAGGGCGGTGTGAACCCCCGCCCCCGTTGTCACGAGGGCAGGCTCCAGCGGGGGTCTATTCCCTCGTCGCTCGCAGATTCCTGCCTCGCCTCCGCCGAGCTAAGCTCGGCTCCGCGGCTCCGACCTGCCTGCCCTGCCTACCGGCAGGCAGGCGGCAGGCAGGGGTGCTCCCAGGAAGGAAAAGCCTCCGCTTTTGGGGAGAAAGAAAGCCAGGACCGGCTGATGGTTGCGAGGCAAACTTATCTTCACTATTGAGGAGAATGCGAATAACAGAGATGGGATCCCGCTGGTCTGACTGCGAGAATCGCTTTCAAGGATGCTTAGAGGGCCAACTTCGTCCCTGTCTCGAAAGTGCTCGTACTGATCCCCCCGTCGTTAGATTCCACGTCGCTACCACCGCCAACACTGTACTTCGCGCTCTCCATCTGAGCAGTGAATTTGAATACCGTCGAACTTGCGGCATAGGCATATGTGTTCGATCCCGTATTCAGAGGATCAATAGGCAGATTGCCAGTCGGGGAGCCTGAACTGATCGCGTTAAAGTTCACGGGAATCCAACCCGAGCCATCAACGTTTCTCTGAGAAGTCGAAGCGACTTGAGTGGTAGCACCTGCTGCATTTGCTGTCGAACTCAGGTATGCCCCAGTATTCAATGTGTTAGTAGCACTGTACATATACGCCGTATAGGCCGAGTTCCCATTTGAATTTGTATAGACCTTCGGCCAGGTGCCGAGAGGGCTCGTACCCGTCACGTTAACATCCGCCAAGTAAATCGAAAGTACGCTCTTCATGGTTCCTAAATCGGAGATCCTGTTCGAGTCCCTCGCCTGCCTTAAGAGCTCAGCCGGATTCAGGGTCAAAATGACGACGACGGCCAAAACGGCGACGATCGCGATAACGACGAGGAGCTCAATGAGGGTAAAACCTTTCGCGCCACTTAAGAAACGCGACAATGTCATCCCGTGATTTCTGAACATGATCTTATTATAAAAATTATAGCATACAGGGGAGGTTCAACTAGGATTAAGGCCAGAGACGATCTTTGTGAATCCTTCAGGCGGCTCCGCTTCGAACCTCATGCGCTTCCCTTCTTCTGTCATGAATTCCAAAGAGAGCGCGTGAAGCATTAATCTGGCAATTGGCAATTGGTAATTGGCAATTGGTTTCTTGGGGCCATATAGACGGTCGCCGACTATCGGATGCCTAACACTTGCGAGGTGCACTCGAATCTGGTGCGTTCTGCCGGTCTTAGGTTCTACTTCAACGAGAGAGAAAGTTCGCGGTTCATGGTTCATGGTTCGAGGTTTGAGGTATTTGATAACGCGATATTCCGTAATGGCTTCTTTGACCATTTTTTCCGAATGGACGCTCCTTTTGAGCGTGCCGTTTTTGATGCCGATGGGTTTTTCGATGACGCCTTTCCTTGGCTCAAGTTTCCCGAAAACGAGCGCCACGTAGGTTTTCTTGATCTGCCGTCCCCCGAAAAGTGATTTCAGATATTCGAAATATTCCTGTGTTCTCGCGACAAGCATCACGCCTGAGGTTTCTTTGTCGAGGCGGTGGACAATGCCTGGCCGGATATTCGGTTCATGGTTTATCGGTTCATGGTGCATGGTTCTCGGTTCGTGGCTTTCCGACCTATGAACTATGGACTGTGAACCATGAACCACCGATGTATCCCCCACATTTTTAATTTCCGGATATTTTTCAAGAAGCCAATCAACCAAGGTCGGTTCATGGTTCGTGATTTTTGGTTCATGGTTCATGGTTCGAGGTTCGAGGTTTCCGTGTCCATGAACGATGAACGTTGAACTATGAACCGCATGCACTAAAAGCCCCGCCGGTTTATTGACCACCAGGAAATTTTTGTCTTCGTAGATGACTTTAGGCTCGGGTATCCCGTTTTGTTGCAAATCCATTAAAGAGTGTTTATTATAAATCTTATCTTATAATATAAGAAGATGCGCGATTAGCTCAGTGGTAGAGCGTCACATTGATCCCGCACCTTTTAAATGCACTCTTAGCTCAGTGGTAGAGCGTCACATTGACATTGTGAAGGTCGCAGGTTCGATCCCTGCAGGGTGCACATAAAAGGTGCGGGATGAAGGCCGGAGGTCCGATCCCTCCATCGCGCACAGATAAAATAAGATACTCTTATTTTATTCGACATAGGGATCGGACGGGAAGGGGGTCGGGGAAACGGGATCCCCGCCTTCGCGGGGACAAGGTTTCCCCGTGTGGTTCTCGCAGCTCTTGGAGCGCGAGCGACCCTCGCCTTTGCGAGGGCAGGCTCCGAGCTGCGTAATCCCGAGTAAAAACGAGGGAGAAAGCCTGCCGAAGGCAGGATGTTGAAAACCGAGAGGTTTTCAAATCGTCCCGCCGTGCGGGACGATGTCTGATTCCCTCCATCGCGCACGGGTTTTTGTGGGGCGGCTAGTTCAGTGGTAGAACGCTGTCCTGACCTGCCCGCCGAACAAACCGAAATTTTGGGTGTGTAGTTCAGTGGTACCACGCAGTAAAAATTTGCGCACATAGTTCAGTGGTAGAACGCTGTCCTGATAAGACAGAGGTCCTAGGTTCGATTCCTAGTGTGCGCACAAATCAGGCGCAAATTTTACTGCGGGGCAGGGAACGCTGTCTGCCCCGCACCGAGCTTCCGCTCTGATGCAAGGTCCTGATAAGACAGAGGCCGTAGAGCCTGTCCCGTACCGCGATACGGGATTCGATTCCTATGCCGCCCACAGCATTTTGTTTTTTATTGCTGTTGCACCAATCCTTTTAAATTCAGCTTCGCCGCGCCTTGAAGATCGAACCGCAGGGCGGCCCCTTCTGTTTTTCCCGGATTGATCGCCGCGTTAAATGTGGCGACGAGGGTCGTAATCCCCCAGAAAAAATAACCGATGAGCACAGCGAGGAACACTACGGTCGCGGTGATCAGAACTACGTCAGGATGTTTTTTGAAGAAGTTGGCCATAGATTAGCTTGTTAGCTCGTTGGCTCTTTTGCTCTTTAGCTTAGCACTCACGAAATTCAACATTGTTTTATTCTAATATTTCGCTAACGAGCTATAGAGCTAAGGAGCTTTAGAGCTATTTAAAATACACCTGCCCATGCGATGTGATCCGATAATCCGAGCCGTTTCTTACCACCTCAAAACTGGTAAGGTTCACGAGAAACCGCGGCGCGCGCGATTCGATATCGCGGATGAAATCGATATCGTTCTCTAGCGCGCCGCCGACCCCGATACTGAACCCGTTATATGCCGGCAAATCTCCCTGCGCGGGGACGGGAGTGTTGTCAAAGGAAAAACTTAGGTCCACATGCCTGCTTCGCGCGAGCTCGTCAAGCCAATGAGGAAAATCGATCAATTGGTCCTTCGTCACGAGAAGCCCGCTTATCGCCTGGGCGTACACTCTTGCCTGAATTGAATCTCTTTTAAGCTCGGCAAGATCCCCGATAATCTGCGTTTGTTTCGCGATCACGGCGCGGCCGGTAACAATCTTTACCGTAAGATCGTCGAGGTCATTCGAAAGCCAATACAGTCCGAGGCTCACCGCAAGCACACCGCCCACGAGGATTGCAGCGCTTGTCAGTAATTCACGACGAAAACTATTATTCATTACTCTAGTATTGTAGCAAAATTGAGGCTTATGAGACATGCGTTAAAGATTCGGGCCTAAGAGACAAGACACATGCGGTTTATTCTTGAATAATAACTCGTAAATTTTAAATTGAAGATTATCCAATATAAATCTTATCTGAGCGGCTTATCATCGAGAGACCAGGCATGCCCGAAGAATTTTTTTATCACGCGCTGAACCTCGCTCTTGAATCCGACCGCCCTGAGCTCGCTAGGCTCGAAAAGCGCTTCGGAACGTGGGAAAATGCATGGGATAATCTTCACGGGCGAAGCAGGGAACTTCACGATCTAGAGCCTGCGTGGCAAAAAATAGAGAACCTGGGAATACGGCTCATCTTGCGCGGATCGGGGGCTTATCCGCCGCTCCTTAAAGAAATTCCGGACCCTCCCCTCGGCATATATGTCCTTGGGAACCTTCTTGCCGCTCACACTCGCACGCTTGCTATCGTCGGAACAAGAAAAGGGACTCCCGAAGGGAAGGAGCTAGCGAGGCGTTTCGCCGCCGAGCTTGCGCGTGAAGGCTTCACTATAATAAGCGGACTCGCGCTCGGGATAGACGCCGCGGCGCACGCGGGATGCCTCGAGGCGAAAGGAAAGACCATCGCCATCCTCGCGAACGGGCTAGGGTCATTTTATCCGCGCGTGAACGAGCGGCTCGCGAAGAATATCTTGGGCGTCGGAGGCGCCATCGTTTCCGAATACCCGCCGGGAGCCCCGGCTTTCCCCTCGCGGTTTCTTGAACGAAATCGCATCGTGAGCGGTCTTTCGCAAGGCGTACTTGTGATCGAAGCGCCCGAGCATTCGGGGTCTTTGGTAACCGCCCGCTTCGCGCTCGATCAGAACCGGGAGGTGTTCGTTGTCCCAGGTCCCATTTCGCATCCTAACTTCAAAGGATCGAATCAATTAATCCGCCAAGGGGCGGAGCTCGTGACAAATCCGCGGGAAATTTTGGCGGCGTTCGGGATCGAAGGACAGAACGAAGCGGACAAGGAACATCTGCTTGAGAATGATGAAGAAATAATTGTTTTTCGGGCCCTTAAGGGGTTATCCGAGCCCGCCACGATTGACAAAGTCATAGAACTCACTAATCTGAGGAGCTCGGACGCGAGCCGGGCGCTCACGTTCCTTCTTGTGAGGAACATTATCAAGGAAACGGAGAATGGGTATACAATATAATAGTAGCTTCTAGCTTTTAGGTTTTAGGTTTTAGTAAAAAACCACTAACAGCCAAAAGCTAACAGCTAAAAGCTTATGAATTTAGTCATCGTCGAATCGCCCACAAAGGCGAAAACAATCGGCAAATTTCTCGGAAAGGATTTCGTCGTGGAATCTTCCTACGGCCACCTTCGCGATCTTCCGAAAAGCAAGATCGGCATCGACGTGAAGCACAATTTCACGCCGACGTACGTGATCCCCAAGAAAGCGCTTGAGGTGGTCGAGAGGTTAAAAGGCCAAGCCGGCAAAGCCGCGAAGGTGATCCTCGCGACCGACGAAGACCGCGAAGGAGAAGCGATCGCCTGGCACCTTGAAGAAGCGCTCGACCTCAAGAACCGCCCAGCGAACGAAGTAGAACGCATCGTCTTCCACGAGATCACGGAGTCCGCGATCAAAGAAGCGCTTCAAAATCCGCGCCATATTGACATGCATCTCGTGGACGCCCAGCAGGCGCGGCGGGTCTTGGACCGGCTCGTGGGTTACGAACTCTCCCCATTCCTCTGGAGGAAGATCCGCTACGGACTTTCCGCGGGGCGGGTGCAATCGGTCGCCGTGCGGCTCGTTGTTGAACGGGAACGGGAGATCCAAAAATTCCTGCGCGAAGAATACTGGTCAATCGAAGCGGAACTCATAAAGAGACATGAGACAGGAGACAAGAAACAAGAGTCAAAGGCATTTACCGCGAAACTTTATTCGGTGAACGGAAAGAATCTGGGGAAGATGGACGTAAAAAGCGAATCTCAAGCGAAAGGGATAGTCGCGGGGCTCACGGGTGCGAGCTATGCCATCTCAAGTCTTACGATAAAGGAAACCACCCGGACTCCCGCGGCGCCTTTCACAACCTCCACGCTCCAACAAGAAGCGGCGCGCCAATTCGGTTTCTCCGCGAAGCAAACAATGGTCATCGCCCAACAGCTCTACGAGAACGGTTTTATCACTTATATGAGAACCGACAGTTTGAACCTCGCGGCGGCAGCCCTCGCGCAGGCGCGCGCGGTCATCGAGGATCGTTTCGGAAAAAATTACGCGCTCCCCGCGCCGCGTACGTATGTGAACAAATCGAAAGGAGCACAGGAAGCGCACGAAGCCATCCGCCCCACGAACCTCGCGAAAACATCTGACACTCTGCATTTCCGCGACAAGAGCCAGTCGAAACTCTACGATCTCATATGGAAACGAACGATTGCCTCGCAGATGCAGCCGGCGCTTCTCGAACAGACCGCCGCGACCATAAGCGCTCTCTCCGACGCGTATCTTTTCCGCGCGAACGGGCAAGTGATAAAATTCGACGGCTTCATGAAAGTGTACACCGAAGGCCGCGATGAAAACGGGGAGGAAAACGGAGAAGGCATCCTGCCGCCACTCGCAAAAGGAGAAGAATTAACGCTTCAAAGGCTCATGCCGCTTCAGCATTTCACGGAGCCTCCCGCGCGCTACACGGACGCCACGCTTGTTAAGGCCCTTGAGGCCGACGGCATCGGCAGGCCTTCCACCTACGCGCCAACCTTGAGCACGATCCAAGAACGGGGATACGTCGAAAAAATAGATAAGAGGTATCGCCCTACCGAGATCGGCATACACGTGAACGATCTACTGGTAGAACATTTTCCCGAGATCGTTGACCTGCAATTCACCGCTCATGTCGAAGAAGAGCTCGACGAGATTGCGGAGGGAAAAGTGGAGTGGGTGCCGGTGATCAGGGAATTTTATGGTCCGTTCAAGAAAAATTTGAAGGAAAAAGAAGAATCCGTCGAAAAACAGGTGGAGGTTTCGACCATCCCCTGCCCGCATTGCGGAAAGCCGATGTTCATCAAATTCGGGCGGAATGGAAAGTTCCTCGCCTGTCCCGATCCCGAGAGTAAAATAACGCTCCCAATGCCCGAAGAAGCGGCGAAAATAAAAGAGCTCCAAGAAAAAACTAGGGATGAACGCTGCCCCATCTGCGGCAAACCCATGACCGTGCGGCGCGGCAGATTCGGATTCTTTTTAGGCTGCAGCGATTATCCGAAATGCAAAGGCATGTCGAAAATTTGGAACAAGACCGGATTCAAGTGCCCGAGCTGCCGTGAGGCAGGCCGAACTGCCATTGGAGATATAGTTGAGAAAAAATCGCGAGGACGCGGCAAGCCTTTCTTTGCGTGCACTAAATACCCGGACTGCACATTCGTGATGAACAAAAAACCGGAAAGCGAGGCGGAGCTCCAGGCGGCGCTTCACGCGTGGAAAACAAAAAACGAGGAAAAGAAGAACGCGGGAACGGCGGAAACGAAAAAACCGAAGAAGAAGGGGTCCCGGGCCGCGAAGGCGAAAAAGGAAAAAGCCGCGATCGAAGAGAACGCGTAGCTTCGCGCCACTGTCCCTCTGGCATCCCAGAACCCATCTCGAAAGTATCTTCAGCCGCGATACGAGCCACTTTCGCCTGGCACGAGGAGCGAGGATCCCCGCCTCCGCGGGGACAGGCTCCGGTATATCCTCGGTATACCCCAAGGCCGATGGACGAAGTGGTCAGGCGAAAGTGGCCGTATCCTTTCAGGTTGCGGGCATTTTCTTTTCCCGCTGCGTTGCTCCATCGTCGCAGTAGCTATGGCTACAGCTTCCTCGTCCTTCGATATACTCAGGATGATTCGCACGAAGGATGGTGAGCTTGTCGAACCATCGCGCCTTGCAGGATAAGCATTTCCCTCGCAACGCGGCTTGAAGCATATTTTTGAGATGGGTTCTAAATTGAGCTATGATAGGAAAATGGCAAGCATCAAGGAACTCAGGCGGGGGGATCCGACCGGCCTTGTAGCGCGGGCATTCCTATTCTCCGAGAAGGCCCACGGATCGCAAAAACGGAAAAGCGGTGATCCGTATTTCCGTCACGTCCTCGCGACCGCGGAAATCCTTGCCGAGTGGCACCTTGATGACGCAACGATCGCCGCGGGGCTCCTTCACGACACCGTGGAAGACACCGGAGTTAATCTGGAAACGATCCAAAAGGAATTCGGCGAGGAGGTGGCGTTCCTTGTGGATGGCGTCACGAAGCTGGGCCGCATCAAATATCGCGGCGTGGAAGGAAAAGTTGAGAACCTCCGGAAAATGATTCTGGCGTTAAGCCAGGATTTGCGCGTCATCTTCATCAAGCTCGCTGACCGCCTGCACAATATGCGGACACTCGCCGTCCTCCCTCCAGAGAAACAGAGGCGCGTCGCCCTCGAGACCGATGAAATCTACGCACCTTTGGCCTATCGCCTCGGCATGCAGAATCTCTCCGGCGAACTCCAGGATCTTTCATTTCCTTATCTATATCCGGAGGAATATCGCTGGCTCCTCAGAGCGACTAAAGAGCAATATGAAAAACGCCTCGCGTATCTTAAGAGCATTAAACCGCAAGTCGAGAAGCTTCTTAAGCAGCACAACATACATCCGATCGCGATTGATTTCCGCGCGAAACGGTATGGCAGCCTTTACAAGAAACTCCTCCGGCACGATATGGACATTGAAAAGATCTATGATCTTGTCGCGATGCGCATCGTCGTCGGCGCCATCCCTGAATGCTATGCGGTCTTGGGCGTGCTCCATGAGCATTGGCCGCCGCTTCCCGGCCGCATTAAAGATTACGTCGCGATGCCCAAGCCGAACGGCTATCGAAGCTTGCATACGACGCTGATCGGCCCCGAGAAAAAGATCATCGAGTTCCAGATAAGGACTAAGGACATGCACGAGGAGAACGAATACGGCATCGCCGCCCATTGGCTCTATGAGCAGAAAAAGAAAGGCGAAGTAGTGTCCGCAAAAAAGATGACCGAAGAGGTCCGCTGGGTGCAGCAGCTCAAGAACTGGATGGAACGATTCCGCGGCGAGCAATCCGATCCGCAGGATTTTCTGCGATCGATGAAGATCGATTTCTTCAGGGACCGCATCTTCGCGATCACGCCGATGGGAGAAGTGATCGATCTGCCCGTGGGCGCGACGCCCGTCGACTTCGCCTATCACATCCACAGCGAGGTCGGGAACACGTGCGTGGGAGCGAAGGTCAATAACGAGCTTGTCCCGCTCGATCACAAGCTTCAATCCGGAAATCTTGTGGAGATCATCACGCAGAAAAACAAAAAGCCGTCCGAGGACTGGCTGAAGTTCGTGAAGACATCGATCGCGCGCGATCACATACGCTCCGCCCTCCGCGCCAAGAATCAACTCGCAAGAAGCGCGCGTCTCCCCACCAAGGCGGAACTTAAGATCGTTGTCGAAGACCGCGTTGGGCTCATCAAGGACATTTCGACGACCACAGCCCGTTCGCACATACACATTTTGAATTTCGAGATGAAAAATCACGCCGGCAGCCGCTTTCCCGTCGACCGCGTCGAAATCGGAACAACCGACAAGCGGAAAATAGAAAAATTGATTTTAAAATTGAAGAATATTAAGGGCGTGCGCGAGGTGGGGTATAAACTTATTTAGTAGAAGCCGACAAGCCACGCTTGTCGTCCCGGAAAATTGCAGGGCAATTTATCCGGGATCCAGTGTTGTCATCTAGGTCCCGTATCCCTATACGGGATAAACTCCAGCGGGGATCCACGTTATTGTGTCATTCTGAGGGTGAGCGAAGAATATCTACGAAGAAAGGCTAGATCCTTTCCCCGCTTTCGCGAGGACAGGCTCCAAGCTCATAATGACAGCGGTGAATGGCTTACAAGCTTACGAGCCGCAGAGCTTACGAGCTATAGAGCTCTATATCTTCTCCTTACCTATCTTCTGGACGATATTCTCAAGCTCTTCTTCGGAATAAAACGTGATGACGATCTTGCCTGTGGTGAGCGAAGTCGAACCACCGGTACCGGCCCCTCTCTCGATCTTGACGGGCGTGCCGAGTTCCGCGCTCAATTTATCCTCCATCATTTTCAACTCGGGCGACAATGCCGCGTGCGACTGCGTTTTTCGCGGCTTCGTGATCGCCACACGCGCGCGGAGATCACGGGTCGTCATGCCGTGCGAGATAATATCATCGAAAAGTTTCTTTTGCACCGCGGGGTCCACGATCGCGAGGAGCAGCCGTCCGTGGCTTTCGGAGAGCTCCCCTTTCTCGAGCGCCGTCTGGATATATATCGGGAGACTGAGGAGCCGCACGCTGTTCGCCACGACCTCTCTCGATTTCCCGAGTTTTGCCGCAATCTCACGCTGGGTAAGGCGGAATTCATCTTGCAGTCGCGCAAAAGCGCGCGCCATCTCAATCGGATTCAAATCCTCGCGCTGGATGTTCTCAATGACCGCGAGCTCTAATTTTTCACGCTCTAAGTCAACATGCCTCACGACCGCCGGCACAAGCGGGAGTCCCAGTATCTTCGCGGCCATAAGGCGCCGCTCCCCCGCGATCAGTTGATATAGAACATCGATGCCTTCCGGAGTTTCCCTCTCGATCCTCGTCACGACGAGCGGCTGGAGAAATCCGAACTCGCGGATCGAATAGGCAAGTTCTCGGATACCCGCCTCGTCGAAATTCCGCCGCGGCTGGCTCGGGTTCGGCTTTATCTTTTCGACTTCAATATGATAAATATACTCGTCCGGAGTTTTCTTCGCCGGTTTTTCCTCCCGTTTCAATGAAGGATGCATGCTCGGCGCTGGCTTTGGCGAAGTCGCCGCGGCAGGGACAAAGTCAACGCGCGCGAAATGCGCCGGAAGATCATCAAGCAACTTCGGTTCAACATGGCTTCCCTCGACTTCGCTCGGGACAGGCACCGCGGGCGGCTGCTCATGCGGAGGTCGCGTATTGTCGTCCCCTTGAGGCGGCGGCGATTGCCACGAGCTCTTGTCGCTTCGTTGAGGCGGTATTAAAGATTCGAGCCCTTTGCCAAGCATAATTAGCTGTTAGCTGTTAGCTGTTAGCTGTTAGGTGCACTAAAACCTAAAAGCTGGAAGCTAAAAGCTGTTTCTTTCATTCGACCATTATATTAAAATTCCCAAAGCGCGGCGTCGATAACGTCTTCTGTTCATCGAGAGATTCTTTTTCCTGGTCCACAAGCTCTTCAGCGAGCCTCCGGTACGCGAAAGCTCCGGGAGAATCGGGCCGATAAAGGATTATAGGCTTTGAAAAACTCGGCGCTTCGGCCAAGGCGATCACCCGGGGGATCTCAACGTCGAAGACATGGTGTGGAAAGTGGCGGCGGAGATTTTTCGAGATCTCGCGGCTCAGGTGTTCCCGCCTATCATACATCGTGATCACTGCGCCCGCGATTTTCAATGGATGCCGTAGATTGTTTTTCACAAGTTCGATCGTTTCAAGAAGCTGCCCCAGGCCTTCGAGCGAATAATATTCCGCCTGTACGGGAATCAGGACTTCGTCCGCCGCGACAAGGCCGTTTACGGTAAGCAGGCTCAAGCTCGGAGGCAGATCTATCAGGATATAATCGTATTTATGCCGGACGCTGTTCAGGAATTTCCTCAAAAAATATTCCCGCTCCGGCACGCTCACGAGTTCGATCAAAGCTCCCGCGAGGTGCGGCGACGAAGGCATCAGATGGAAATTGAAAAGTTGCGTCGGCCTCACGATCTCCTCGGGAGCGGCCTCACCCAAAAATCCGTGGTAGACGCTGTAAGTTTCCTTCGACCGATCATGGCCCAAAGCGGAACTCGCGTTCGCCTGCGGATCGAAGTCTACGAGAAGCACGCGCCGACCCAAGGTTGCAAGATAGGCGCCCAAGTTCACCGAGGTCGTGGTTTTGCCGACGCCCCCTTTTTGATTGCAAACTGCGATCACGCGCGCCATATCCTTGATTTTATCCGAAAAGTTCAATAAAATCAACGAATGCCCGGGTGGCGGAATGGCAGACGCAATGGATTCAAAACCCATCGACCGCAAGGTCATGAGAGTTCGACTCTCTCCCCGGGCACCAGATAGGAAAAGTCAAAGAGTTAAAGTTTTTTAATCCTATGAAAGTTATTATCAATCCTAGCTCTCATCAAGATGGCGACAAATGGATTCCAGGGGGTATGGTCGGCTTTCCGAGCGGCCCAGATTTGACCGAAGGAAAAGAGTGGTGCGAAAACGCAAAATTTGATACGAAAGAGGAAGCCGATAAATACTTTACGCAAGCGTGCAGGAAAAAGTATAAGATCAGGGATTAAAGAAAAGTTTTTAATCATATGAAAAGTGGAATTAAGAATCTTTTAAACGTTGCTTTTATAGCCCGGATTCGAACCTATGACCTCGGTTTTACATTCCCACACCAATTAACTTTGTGCCGATGGGAGGGATCGAACCTCCGACCTTGGCCTTATGAAAGCCCTGCTCTACCACTGAGCTACATCGGCGAAATTTCTTATGAGTTTAAAGCAGTTTGGGGCTTTTGGCAATTGCATAATTCGCTTTCTCGGTTTATAATGTGTTGTATTGCGCGGGAGGGCAGGGAACGGTTTCCCAGTCAGCCCCATAAGCTGGCGTAGCGGGTTCGACTCCCGCCCCCGCAACAAGTTCCGCCAGGATTTTCTCGAACCCGCTTCGGCTCGAGAAATCTAGCTCGCTCACATCGTGAAAATGCCGCCCTGCTTCGCCTTTCGGCTCGCGGGCACCCGGCATTTTCCCGCCTCGTTCGCTGAGTTTCTGCCTCGCCTCCACTCAGGTTCTTCAAAAACCCTGGCTCCACTTTCGAGAAGTTCTTGTTTGCGAACTGAGTCTAGTAGAGATAATCTTAAATAAAGATGAAAATCGCGATTTTGGGCTACGGCCGCGAGGGAAAATCTGTTTTGAAGCTCATAAAAAAATTCCCCCGTTTCCGCGGCGCAGAGATTTCAATTTTGGATAGGGAGAGAGCGGCAGGGCCCCCGGGAATTAAAACACGAACGGGTAAAAATTATCTCAAAAATCTTTCGGATTTTGATCTCGTATTCCGCTCCCCCGGAATTCCGTATAACCTGCCTCAGCTAAAGAAGGCCCGCAAACATGGCGTAAAATTTTCGAGTGCTACAAAATTGTTCTTTGAGTTCGCTGGCAGAAAGACCAGGAACGTCATCGGCATCACCGGCACTAAAGGAAAAGGCACCACTTCAACGCTCCTCTATAACGTAATGAGAGCCGCGGGATTCAAGGTATACCTCGCGGGGAACATCGGCATGCCCATGCTCGAGCTCCTCCCCAAGATCAAAAAAAACAATTGGGTTATACTTGAGCTTTCGAGCTTCCAGCTGCATGACCTTGAAGTATCGCCCCACATCGCCGTCGTGCTGGATGTCTTCCCCGACCACCAGGACGCGCACTTGAATCTCAAAGAATATTACGAGGCGAAAACCAACATCGCGCGCCATCAAAAACGGAGTGACAGAATATTCTTTTTCAAAGACCACCCATTAAGCCGATGGATCGCGCAAAAAAGCCGCGGGAGAAAGATCAGCGTCGATGAGAAAAAGTGGAAATTATTCCATCCCGACGATCTTAAAATTCCCGGGGGCCATAATTTCAAGAACGCGGTGATGGCGGGGACCATCGCGCGAACCATCGGCGCTCCGCCCGAAACGATCGTCCGAACAGTAAAGAATTTCCGAGGACTTGAGCATCGGCTGGAATTCGTAAGGAAACTCATGGTTCGACAAGCTCACCGTAAAAATAAATCTGCAATCTATTTTTATAACGATTCTTCCTCGACAAGCCCCCAGACCGCCGCGGCGGCAATTAAATCATTCCCGGGCCGAGAAAAAATCCTGATAGCCGGCGGACACGATAAAAACCTTGATTACGCGCCGCTTGCGCGCGCCTTAAAGAATTCCGATACGAAGCTCGTTGTCCTTTTCGGCGAAAATAAAAATAAAATTAAGAAGCAATTAGTAACTAGCAACGTGAAAATGGAGATCAAATTATGCAAAAATTTACAATCTGCGTTACGTTTTGCATACAAAAAAGCGAGTCGTTCAATTACCAATTACCAATTGCCAATTACGATTTTATTCTCTCCCGGCGCCGCGAGTTTCGATCAGTTCCATGATTATGCCGATCGCGGACGGCAATTTAAAACACTGGTCAAAAAGCTGGGCCGGAGTTAAAATCTCATGAAGCACCAACACTATGCCCTCACCAATCAACAAACAAACCCTGGAACATCTGGCAAAGCTCGCGCGGATAGAGCTCGACACCGCCGAAGAAGAACGGCTTCTTCGCGATCTTGCAAAGATCCTTGAACACTTCGAGGAGCTTAAAAATCTTGACACCGCGCACGTAGCGCCGATGACGGGCGGCACGCAACTCAAGAACGTGTTTCGCGAAGATGAATCGAGAGGGAATACGAACCAAAAAGCGGGAGTCGAACAATTCCCCGAAACACAGGATGGTTTCCTTAAAGTGCCACCGGTATTCGAATAAGGTCATCCTGAGCTCCGCGAAGGATCTCCGGAGATTCCTCGCAGAGCTCGGAATGACAGGCAAAGACATGAAATCGTTGCACAATCTCACAATCAAACTTTTTCACGAAGGGCTTGTTAATAAGAAATTTTCCGCGCTTGAGGTCGCGCAGGAACTGTTCCGGCACATAAAAAAGACCGATCCGGGCATCGGAGCATACCTCAGCCTCAGCGAAGAAACGGCGCTCCGCGACGCGGAAAAAGTGGACATCGCGATCGCCCGTGGCGCTGAAGTAGGGTCGCTCGCCGGAGTCCCCGTTGCGATCAAAGACAATATGCTGATCAAGGGTGAGCCCTCTACCGCCGCCTCGAAGATCTTGGAAAAATATGTCGCGAGCTACGACGCCCACGTGATCCAAAAACTCAAAAGCGAACGCGCGGTGTTCCTCGGGAAAACCAATCTCGACGAGTTTGCCATGGGATCGTCCACCGAGAATTCGGCATTTCATCTAACTCGGAACCCGCACGACACGACCCGGGTTCCCGGCGGTTCTTCGGGAGGGTCCGCCGCAGCCGTCGCCTCGAACATGGCGATCGCGGCACTGGGCTCCGACACGGGGGGCTCCATCCGTCTGCCGGCTGGTTTCTGCGGAGTGGTGGGCTTAAATCCGACATACGGCGCGGTTTCGCGCTCAGGATTGATAGCCATGGCTTCTAGCCTGGACCAGATCGGGCCTCTTACGAAGACCGTCGAAGATGCCGCCATCCTTTTTAAGTCCATTGCGGGCGCTGACCCACAGGACGCCACAAGCGCGGACCATGATTACGAGAAGGATGGATTGCTGAACCCAAAACTGGAAAAAATAAAAAAGCTCGTTGTGGGCATCCCGGAAGAGTATTTCGCCGAAGGCCTCTCGGATGAAGTCAGGAAGGGGGTCGATCTCGCCATTCAGGAAATAAAAAAGCTGGGGTTAAGCTTCAAAAAGATCTCTTTGCCGCACACGAAGTACGCGCTCTCGTGCTACTACATCATCGTGCCCGCCGAGGTAAGCTCAAACTTGGCGCGTTTTGACGGCATACGATATGCGAGAACCATGAACTATGAACCGCGAACCATGAACCTCCAAGATATCTACTTCAAGCAAAAAGGCCTGGGATTCGGCACGGAAACCAAACGCCGAACCATCTTGGGAACATTCGTCCTTTCTTCAGGTTACTACGATGCCTACTACGAGAAAGCGCAACGAGTTCGGGCGCTCGTGAAGTATGATTTTGAGGAGGCGTTCAAAAAAGTTGACGTGATACTCACGCCCGTCGCGCCGACGCCCGCATTCAAGATCGGCGAAAAAAAAGACGATCCCCTGGCGATGTACTTGGCCGATATTTTCACCATCCCCGTCAAAATGGCTGGGCTTCCCGCGATCTCCATCCCCGTCAAGAAATACCCGTATCCTTCTCCGGAGCTGCCCATCGGCTTCCAGCTCATCGGCAAGTGGTGGCGAGAAGCCGACATTTTGGGAATCGGACAATTCTATGAGAAAATATAACAGACAAGAATTGCCATAATGAATCCTCTTCTAGCGCAGATCCAGAATATAGTCTCCTCATCTTCCTTCGGGGCCGCGGAGCAGCAGTCATCGAATATCTACTCGTCCTATCTCCCCCTCCTTAAAACAGTGAGTCTGCTGCTCTCGATATTTTTCATGGTCGCTGCCTTCTTTTTTGCCGTACGAACGGGCTGGCTTGCGACACGCGTTGATCGAGTGGAAGACGTCATCCTTAAAAAGAACATGCCCAGGCGCCGTTCGGTAAAAACATGGCAAAAAGTGCAGCAGTATTTGTACGAGGGCGACGACAACAGCCTTAGGCTCGCGCTCTTGGAGGCGGACAATATCCTGAACGAGGCCCTGCGCCTGGCCGGGTTCATGGGAGAAAACCTCGGAGACAGGCTCAAGAAACTCAAAGAATCGCAGCTCCCCAACCTCCAGCAGGTCTGGGAAGCGCACAAATTAAGGAACCGCCTAGTGCACGAATCTGATTTCAAGCTGAACCGCGACACGGCCGAGAGGGCGCTCGCGATCTACGAGCAGGCATTCAAGGACTTGGGGCTTCTGGATTAGAGGTAGGTTTCTATCCTACTCGACCGACGCTCCGTTCACGCTCACCACCGTCACGCTATTTGATCCTGGATTATGCGTCCCCTGGATCTCTGCGTCCTGGCCGACGAGCGGTTTCAGGGCCGCGTCCACTTTTACATCCTTGGAATTTGCAACAACGATTTTCACGCCATCCGCATTGACGAGTGCGTATTGCGCCTTGCCGCCGCTCACCATTCCTTTGAAATTGACCGCGGCCGCGCCTAGAGCGGCGGTACCAGAAGATGCGGGAGCCGCAAAAAACGAGAGATCTTGGAGAAGTTCTGCGTTCTTGCCGTTAAGCGACGATATCTGCGATTTCAAACCGTCAAGCGATTTATTGAGGTTCGCGATCTGCGAATTGAGATCGGCGACTTTCGCGTTTGTGGCATCGCTTCCAACGCCAAGCGCCGAGAGCTTATCTTGCAAGCCCCGGTTCTGAATATAAAAATAGATTGCGCCACCCGCGCAGATGACCGCGACGACGCCCAAAATGACGGGGAGCAGCGAAGAGGCGTGAAGCTTCGGCATGGCCAGAGATTTCTTCTCCGATCCTGCTTTATCCGCGTCGCGCGTGGGCGCGCGGGTGGCGGCGGCCGCGACCGATGCCACCGTGAACTGTGAGCTTGGCACCAGATCGCTTACGGAGATTGTCGCTCCGGCTTTCTGTGCCTCGGTGATTTCCCGCGGCGGCGTAATTTTTTGCGGCGGGGTTTCCGCGCCATTTATGGAGTCCTCCACATCGGCAGCAGACCATCCCGCGTTCAAGAGCGCGTCCTTTATTTCATTCTTGCCCGCTCCCAGTTTCAATTGAGCTGTATAGTATTCAACAAGCTGAGGGTTGATCATATATTAATTTTAACAGAACGCAGAAGTATTATCAAAGATTTGGGATTTAAAAATTACGATCTAAGAATGGAGAATTGTGGCTTCTTGCGTCTTAATTCCTAAATCATAATTCCTCTTGCGGTTCAGGAAACGCTCAACTTTTCGGCGAACTTCACGATTTCATCCACATACCCGGTTGAGATTTTGGTGAAATACTCCACGGCACCGAGTTTTTTTGCGCGCTCCACGTCTTCTTCCTGCCGCAACATGGAGAGTACGACGACAGGCGTCTCAATCCCGCTATCTCTGATTTCCGCAAGGACATCGAACCCCGGGATGCCGGGCATCACAATATCGAGCACGATGAGGTCAAATTTTTCTTTTTTGAGCGTCGCAAGCGCGGCGGCGCCGTCAAAAACCGACTTCGTTAAAAACCCCGCCTTGTTCAGTTGGAACTCAAGCGCGCGATTCAGCCTCTTGTCGTCGTCAACGATCAAAATTCTGATCGGCCGAGGGACAGATATCATGGTTACTCTTCATATTAATATTACCACATTGTCACGTAATATCGGAGAATGCGCCATTTTCCAGCGATTCCCCATGCTCCACCCCTCCGGAAACGCGAGAAACCGATGGAGATCAATCTCTCAAACTGCGCTCAATCGTGCGCGGGCGACCCTTCGATAAACTCAGGGCAAGCCGGATATTTCACGAACGATGTTTGTCCACCTTCGCCAAGGCTTCGGCGGGACATAAGAAGCTGTAACGCAAAAATCCCGCAGAGCGGGATTTTTGCTAACAGACTTCTAATGCGCGGTGGACGGGAAATCGAACGTCGCGAGTCGCTTCCGCCAACCGGCGGACAGCAACTCGCTCTTTGAGAACCCTCGGTTCTCAACTCGGCCTTCGTCCTCTCTCCCACACGGAAGGGACAGCCTGTCCCTTCCGACCCATCCCTCCGTTCGAATCCCATCACACATTAGAAATCAAAACCGATGGCGCGAGGCCATCGGTTTTGATTTTAGCGCGACATCGTGAAGGACGTTAGAACCAAGATTATCGAAGCTCTACTGCGGAATGACAACGTTTATGTGCAAGATTTATCAGCTTTCGATCGAGAATAATTTACTCCACCGCCACACTCACTATTCTTTTTAAAGTCCCGTAATCTCTCGAAGTCTGTGCCGCGTCTTGGGTCCGAAGAATCCGGATACCGGCTGCACACCATATTTCTTTTGGAAAATGCTCACCGCGTTTTTCGTGTAGTTACCGAAATAGCCGGTAACAAGGGCTTCTTTGTAACTTCCCTCATAAATCAGATATTCCTGTAATGCCCACACCTCATTTCCTTGATCACCATACTTCAAATCATTCTCGAAAAGAACAATATCTTCCGGCACCGAAAGCTTGGTAAGACTCCGCGAAACTATATTGAGCTTTGCCTGCGTTGCCGTATCCGTAATGCCGGTTTGCGGAAGATTGTGTTTTTGCTGGAAACGCTTGAGCGCGTTTTCCGTGAGAGAACCGAAGTATCCAGTGATCAACTTCTCCGGATAAAGTCCCTCGTCGGCAGCCAACACCTCTTGAAGGTGTTCAACCTCAATGTCTTGCTTGCCTCTCTTTAACGTTTCCACAAAGTGTTCCGCAGGCGTAGCCGATACTATCATCGGGGTCTTATTGAATACAACTTGCTTTAGGCCTTTCTGCGGTGCAAGTGATATTTTTACTCCGGGGGAATAGTGTTTCGCATGATCATACGAATACATGGCGTAGTAATACGTTGTCCCATTCGTAACGCTTGTATCCGTAAACGTTTCGCCGTTGCCCTCGTAAATGGTTTGTCCGTCTTGCGGTGAGGTGGGATAACCGCCAGTCTTTTTCACCACGATTACCGTTCTCACAAACGACGGCTCGTTCGGATTCTTCCATGTGAATACCACTTCGCTGTCCGCTGGAGTAGCATTTAAAAGAATCGGTGCATTAACCTGCCCTGAGCCCGTCGAATGGGCTGTCCCGGGATAGTAACCGCCTCCGCCACCACCTCCCGAACCGCCGCCTGTTTGAGTTGTGCCTCCGGAAGAGCCGCCCGAAGCAGAACCAGCTTGTGATTCAGAAGCTGCAACACTCACGCTCGAGAGCGTAACCGAGGCGCTATTAGATAACATCGAGTATCCGCTGTTTTGGAACTTCGATTTGAGCGCAAAATAATACGTGGTGGCGTGGTTTAAACCGGCAACAAGATACGTGCGACTCGTACCGCTTGGTTCAAGATCGACATAAGGAACAAGCGTTGCCTGATCTTGTAAGGCACTTGCAAAATTGCCTTCCGTGATTGGGAAGGTGCTGTAGCGAATATCGTAATAATCGGTAACATCAGCGTTTACTGATCCAACATTCCACGTGAGCGTTGCGGAATATGCGTCGTGCGAACTTACCGAAAGCGTCGTGATCGCGTCAGGAACGGCTTGCACAACGGGCGCACCGTTTGAAGACACAAGAGCGGCGGTGGTAAATGTCGCGTTCTCGGAATAGGTAATATTGTCTGCTGTATCAACTACTTTCACTCGATACTGGTAGGTAGTATTAGGAACCAAGCTGGTAAGTGGGAGGGTGTGCGATGTTTGAGCATTTATATCCAACGTGCTCGTCTGGCCATATTCGGTCGTGATGCCATATTCAACCTGCGCGGTAACTGCTTTATCAGCCGCAACTGAAATGGCAATCGTCGAAGTTCCTGCTGTTCCTGCCGAAGTTGACACGATATTCGCCGGAGGAATGCTTGGCGTTGCATGAGAGAGCGTATTGAAATCATGTAAGGACGAAACTGTGGCAACCGAGACGCCAACGGGTTTTGATTTTACTTTGAAGTAGTAATTGGTATTCGGCGAAAGGCCGGTAAGCGTAACGCTATGCGAAGTGGTAAGGGTTGTGCTCAGGGTAGTCACATGGCCAAGCAAAGAACTATCGCCGTATTCAATTTGAGAATCGGACGGCAGATCAGTCATCCATGCGATCGTAACGGTTGAAGTGCCGATACTCGCTGGTTCGATGCCGGAGATGACAACGCCGGATACGCTCGCGGAATTTGTGCCGCTTCCCACGGTCGAAGTCGTTTCGGGAGAACTGATTTGGCTGGAAACTGAGACCAAACTTTCCGTACTAAAATTATTATCCGACGTCACTGCTTGATTCCCGATCTCATCACTCGATTTGATGCGATAGTGGTATTCCGTGTTTGGAGTGAGGCCGGTGAGCGTTATTGAATGATTCAAAGAAAATGCAGTGTCGAGATTGCTTGTATGCCCATAGCTTGCAGTTAAGCCGTACTCCACTTCGCCATTGGCTACTTCATCCGTTGTCCAATTTACGGCAGCCGAAGATGTGGCAACCGGAGCGATGGTAACAAGCGATACATTCGGCAAGTTGGTATCAAGAGTCAAGGATGAAGTTGCGGAGGAAACAGAAGGAGAAGAAGCTGCGGCGGCCGTAGCAAAGGAATGATTGCATGAGTTTGCAATATTTCCCGTGAGATCGGTTGCATGGATGCAGTAGTAATAGGTCATGCCGGGCGTAAGACCAAGAAGCGTTGCGGTATGAGCCAGGAGTGCGCTTACTCCGAGTGTCGCTTGCGAGCCGTAGCTTTGGCTTGTGCCATATTCAAGCGTAGAAACCGCGAGTTCATCCGTTGCCCATACGATCGTGGCTTCGGTGGGAAGTAGCGATGCTTCGAGAACACCGGAGATGATGGGAGGCGTGGTGTCAGCAGGCGCGATAACGGGTGCAACTATTGGACTGGTTGGTTGCGTGACAGGTTCTGGAGTTACTTCAACCGGAGGAGGTGGCGTAACAACGGGTGCCGGTGGTGGCACTACTGGCGGCGTAACATTTCCAAGTTGAGCAAACGCAGGAGCAATAGTTGAGGTAATCACGACCACCGAAACGAAGAGCGATAAAAAGAACGATGCGCCTTTTTTCATTTTAATTTTAACTGTGCTCCACGCGACAGTGGGATTAATAGGTTAAGTATATACTACTAACACCTTTACCGATATATCCCGCGCCGGATTTGAGGGTCTTCGACCAAGTGTGATTTTTACCCTACTACGCTACTCACTATTTCTCCGACTCCAGAATGTGCAACAATTGATTTGCCATATGAATGATATCGGCTGCTTCTTTCGGATCCGCAAATGTAATATCTCGGTGGCTTGATGGATTTTTATACATTCCAATCGCTCCTGCAAAAAGTTCCATTCGAGCCGTCTGTTCTCCAGCATCAGCACTCTTATCGGTTAAAATTCCATTAGTAGGATTGAAAGCTTTTCGCATTAGCGGAACTCCAATATCCGTATTTGCGAGCTTGGCTTTTTTACGAACTCGAACCTCAATCTCCTTGAAAGCTTGAAATACGGCCGTATCATAATCACCCTTAACAAACGATTGTCTAGCTTTTTGAATAAGAACTGGGTCTAATCCTTCCGAGGGAAGCAGATGACCTTTTCTGTAGGCATCAAAATCTTGAGCTTCAACCACTTTCTGTCCTCTGCGTGTTACAAATGCCCACTCGCCTTGTGATCCGGGTTTAGGTGCAACAAAGCCTTCGCGTTCGAGATACATCCAAGCTTCCATTAGACATTCTTGGTATTTTCCAGCTCCTGCATGCCCCAACTTCTCATAGATTTCATGATCGCTTATTAAGCTAAAATTATATCTATTGATGTTATCTTTGGGTTGTTTTTGGAGATAGCGAAGTATGAACGGAGCAAGTTCTTCCGGTTCCATCTCTAAAATCTCTTCGGCTGGTGGCCCCTCCTTCCAGAATGACATTTTAATTATTCTTATTTAGTAAGGTGAACTTTTATTTTTTGTTCACGAATCTTAGATGCCTCTGCAAGTGCAGCTGCTATTTCTTTCAAGTGCAATCGTATCATTTCATTGGGTATATGCATGGTGCTATAGCCAAGCTTGTTTGAATAATATCCTCGATTGAGGTCTGCCACGATTTGATGCGGATCAGTAAGGTGTTGAATGCCATCTATTTCAATATTGAGTTTAGCATCGGGAAGTCCTAAGTCGACGTGCTTATGTCCATCGTTGAGTTCCACATAAACCTTTATTCCATGCTTTTGAAGCTCCTCTTTTAGATCCGCAGCTTCTTTCGTGGGTTCTTTAAAACCATTGTGCACCAGGTGAATTGAATTCATTATTTAAATACTATCTAAGAGTGCTTATTTTGGCTATCCAATGGCACTATCATTACTTCGAAACCAATTCGAGTCATATCTTGGATCATCCGCGGCTAACGCCATATTTACTAAAAAGTGAATCGGGGGTCCTTGAGAAAAGGTTCGAAACAACGCATCCCAATAACGATTAATTACATCATCCTCAAGCTCATTATAAAACTTACTATGCTTCTTAAAAACCGGCTCAAGAACTGTCTCCGGAGAAATTTTTATTGGTAAGAGAATAAATCGATAACCAAGTAATAAATGTTGAAATCCAGCCCAATTTAAATTTGGGTCACTGAATAAATCCAAAAGTATCTGCGTGGTTGTATCGAGGCAATTCCAGAATATTAATTCATTAGGATCAATCTCATCTTTCGGGAGCTGATCAGTGTTTATATCATTTCGAAATTCTACGACTTCTTTATTTTCCAGAACGAAACCCTCGATGGAGCGTCGTGTTGTAGCGCCATCGATGCTAAAGCAAGTTAAGCGCAGGCTTCCTCCGGAAACTTCAGGAATTCTAATGTAGTTAATATAAAATCCCGGGGTTGAACTTAGAAATTCAGGTTTTTTGAACAGCGGCGCAATAGATTTCAAGCATCTAAAGTAAGACTCTTGATCGAGGATCTCTGAATTAGAAAATCTAAAATATACAGAACCACCGACATACTTTGACGGAACTCTATTCATACTCTCACTTGGCGAATTGTTTTCCGCTCCTTAGTTTTCTTATTTAACAAACTCTTTAATTCTGCAACTATTGATGAGATATCATTTGAGGATTTAGCTATACGATCTGCGAATGATTGGCTATATTCAGAAATATCATCTCGTGTAATATTGTGCCATATAGGCAATATGATTTTCTTGCCGCTTTTTTCCTTAGAGAAAAGTCCATTGAGCTCGTATTCCGTCCACTTCTTCTTTTTTAGAAATGCCGCCGAAAAAACAACGATGCCATAGCGGGAGTTTTTTAAACCCTCATCAATTGTCGGACGAAGATCATCTCCCCATCCAATCTGAAAAGAGTCATACCAAACAGCAACATCTTCGCTTTTAAGAGTTTTCGCAAGTTGATCCACAAATTCTTTATCTTCGTTGGCGTGACAGATAAACACATCGAAGGTTTCTGGTTTCTTTTCGGTTATTCGAGATATATGTTTTTTATTCTCGTTCACTATCGCCGGAGCACTCTCCTGTTTTAGGGGAGTGCCTAGTCCAGCCAAAAATTCCTCTTGTTTAGATATTTGCGATCGGGTTTGAGTTTCCGTTTCTGTAACAACATTTTTGACCGCCTCGTTGTATTGGTCGATTTGTTTATTAATATTAGCTCCTTGTTGATTGAGAAAATTCACAACTTTATCCCGCTCCTTTCTTATTTCATCTACATTATCGCTGAACTTTATTAACTCAAAAATAACCTCGTTTCCTTCAGAAGCTATCTTTTCCGTCCATAGAATTCGTGTTGAAGGTACGCAATGCAAAAGGTTTGGGTCGCCGATAAACGGTAGGTGAAATACAAGCACGTCCTTTTGATATTTTTTTCCGGCGTCAACGAAAAAGTTGTTAGGGAAATATTCTGCCGGAATCATCGCCGTAGATGTGCTGACTGTTAGATTTTGCGTATCGAAAGCCAATGGGGTTAACTTATGCTTCTCCGCAAGCGCAGCTATTTCTTCGGCTCTGCTGGAATTAATAGCAGACTTAACATCATCCTTGAGGCGTGATAATTGAGCCTCAAGGGTTGCGGAAAGATCGTATTCGTTAAATGCGTTGAAGCCGGAGCGAGTGATTAGCATATCGTTTTATTTTCCAGATTTGGTTCTGTTATCTTGTTTGCAAAGCATCTGACAATTTTTTGAAATAGTTTTTCCTCCCTCGTGCCAAGGGGTAATGTGGTCAGCCTCCATTTCTGAAATATCGTATTTCTTCTTGCAGAACCGGCAAATACCATTTTGTCGTTCGTACGCTTCGCGCTTCATCTTGTCGGTAAAAGCACGAATGGAAAGATATCTTTCCTGCCGCGTCAAAACATATGGGTAGATACCGGACTTATTGGTAACATCCTCGTCCTGCATTAATTCCTTGATCTCGGCTTCAAGTTTAGCTGGGCTTAGCTTTTTATCCTTAAATTGGTTATATAACTCACCCCAATTTACGTGCGCCATTTCTTTGCGATAGTTGGTAAACACCTTTCGCGCCCAAGCAATTACATTCTGAAAATATTTCCATAGCTCATCAGCATTTTTGATATGCTGATGTTTAGCCATATAATCCTCGATTTTGCCGTTATTAATCCATGAAAGCGCGGTTTCCAAATATTCTTGTCGGATTGGCGAACCGCTCACCAACTGTCCACCATCATTCGCCAGAAGATATGCTGCGCAGTTTGACTTGCTGAATTTCAATTTGGCGTCGGAGAGCCAAGGGCCGGTATAAACGGCATTTCGAATCTCTTGATCGGTTAGTCTTTCTCCAGCGATGTTGATGATTCTGAACCAATCTAGTCGCTCTTTGTCTGTGCCTTCGCAGAAATAAATCATCAGCTCATAATCCAATATTTTATTCTGTTCCTCCTTAGTCAAATTATGGAAGAAGCGGTCATTCAGCGAAAAATCACCATTAACATACTGTCCGATACTGATGGTGCGTTGTTGACCATCCAATACTTCGTAGCCATCATCCTCTCTGATCATCCAATACATCACATTTAGCGGAAAGTTGTTCTTAATTGTTTCGATAACAGCATCACGTTGCTTGTCTTTGTACACAAATTCGCGCTGATATTTAGGGCGAATATCCAATTTGCCGCCATAGGCCACTACTCCTTCCTCGCGGCTGTCTTTGTACCCGACAACCACTTTGCGAACTGTAATTTTGTGCAAATCAATTTTCATATTATTTTTTCTGTTTAATTAAAATACGCGCATAGGTGGCCTTTTTATTTAACACCATACCCACGAATCTTTTGTGTTGCTCGTCTAAATTGAATTCGCTACCTTGTATGAACGCCTTATCTATCTCTCGCTTATCATTTGCTAAACCCAATATTTCAAACTGTTCGGGGTTGTATTTATCGAGAAACGTAATTGGTACACCCATAGCATTTTTATAATTCATGGGAATATCGGCGGTTTTAGAAACTTCGATCGCATTGTAGTTATCATACTTTGGATATTCATTAGGGGAATATTTTTTATACAAAACTAAGTTTTCGTGACGTTCTTCATAATCGAGATTAGTAAACCACCGCACCCCTTTGACACGAATGTATTTATTGCCATTTTCGTCTACGCGAGACCCTGCGGCCTCAAGCGGATAATGGTCGGGCACACGAAACTCACGGTCGCCGCTATGAATGCTGGCGCCAAGCCACAGCTTGTTGTCCTTTATAAGCTTAAAACATTCCTTATAGGTAATTGCGTTTACATTACCAATAATCAAAAACTTTTTATTATGCTCCACAAGCTGCGCTACATATTCACGAAAAAGAGAAAATGGTGGATTTGTGACAACTATATCTGCCTCTTTGAGTAATTTGATGCATTCTTCGCTGCGAAAATCGCCGCTACCCTTAAGCGGGGTCGCGGTGTTCTTGTCGTGTTTAAGCAAATACTTAACGTCATCAAGATTTATCGATCCATCTTTGTCGATATCCGGTACTTTTTTGATTTCAATTTTGAGCGGTTGTTTGCCTTTTGACCCAGCTACTTCAAATAATGGCAACTGGCCTCCAACAATTGGTGAGCCGCTGTAGCTCGTAGAAATGAGCTTCTTCAGTCCGAGGGCATTGAAATTGGATGCAAAGTATTTAAAAAAGTTGCTCTCATATGGATCATCGCAGTTACAATAAACAACTTTGCCTCTAAATTGTTTTTTGTAGTGTTTTAACTCTTTCTCAATGTCGACGAGTTGGGTATAAAACTCATCTTTCTTTGCTACGCCCGCCTTCTTGAGGCCTGTATTTTGTGATTTAGTTTCCATTCTAATTTACTGCTTTATCTTAAATGGACGCTTATTCGCCTCTTGAAGAACTCGAAGCGTCGCTTGCACCGAAAGATTGTCACTTGGCAAGAGAACTAAACGATCGCCTAATTGACCCAACAATGGACTCAAAAATTCATCTGTCCATGAGGGCGATAACGTTAATACGCCAGAAAAATCTATTTCCAGTTCTTCATTCTGAGAGAATTCGCGGAGGGTTGGCTGGAATGCCTTAAAGGCCTCGCTCCCTAACTCTCGCGATACTAATGTTTTCCCAAATTTTTCTAGTTGTAATTTCATATGTAATTTAGAATTCTATTTTTGCTAAACATCCCCGCACGATACGCTGACCACGCGTAACATGAAAAGCTTTATGAGAACCTTGCATACGCACTTCGGCATCGCCACTGGTAAAAAATAAGTCGATCGGCCGCTCCATTACCACTTGGCGAACGGTTTTAAGCCCATTTCCACGTTTCTCCGGAGCGCGCCCGGAAATGAATTCGGTAAAAGCGACTTCCACCGCCGCAACGTGGCTTGGAAGTTCTGGACGAACCTGGCGCAACGTTTCTAAAATGCCCAATCCTCGATCGGCGAGTACCACAATTCCTTTGGCAAGATCATAACCGAAAAAAATCCCCGCCGTATCCGGCCATTTTCCTAAGTTATGAGCAAACGAATTATCTCCGATTTCTCCGGTGATCAAAGTAATCAAAGAATACAATTTTTCGAACCCGGGCTTTTGCATGAGCGCGTATTCCATTTTTGTCAGTCTTGCATTAAAAATCGAGCTTGTTGGACAGTAAAACGTACCCGGAAACTCAGTGCCATTTTGAATCCATTCTGAGGCAAACTTCATTAATTCGCTTACAAAGATTTCTAGATCCTTTTCGCGGTAATAACGGTGAGTGCCACCCTCTTTTCTGATCGCAACTAACTTACCACTTTCGTCCCATCGACGAAGGGTATTTAAAGAAACTCCGAGGTATTCAGCGGCTTGGCCTATGGTAAACAGTTTTTCTTCCATATTTTTATGGTATCATAACCTCCGAATCTACACAAGATAGGCGTCAATCTACCCAAAAATAGGAGTATCTGAACATTATTAGCATTAAGCTGCTATTTTTCCCCTCGAAATCTCCACGGTTCCCATTTCACTTTTAGTACACTTCTGTATCAAATGTGAAATGCCGCCGATCCTTGAGAAAAACCGCGAAGCGGCGTAGATTAAGGGAAAATTACTATGACTATTCCCGAGAGTCCGTATCAACGGCTCATAGACATCATTGATCTGATTTTGGTTAAAAACGAAACTTGTCAGGACGACAAGATTTATCTTCACGTACTGCAAGTGCCATCACTCCCCCAAAATGGACTGGGGTCGAAAATGCTGATTGACACCTTAAAGACTTTAAAAAATAAGGGATTACTTCCTTCGTTTGAAGGATTAGCCGATGCTCATATACCAAAACTCGATAAGGCTACTGAAAAGAAACTACTCGCTGAACGGCAGACATTATTTGAAAAAACTAAGGATTCAGAACCGCGCGGCGAAATATCCTTGAAAGACCATAAAACAACTTTTGACGATAACGCCGCTGCGATTATAGTCGGCACGCTCAAGTGTCCACTGCCGCCTTTCAAAAACGAGCACTTCTTTTGCCGAGCCATGTTTCAGCATCCGGCTAACGAGCCAGTCGACTGGTCATTGGTTTTCAAAGAAATGACGGGCAGCCACGATGAGGTGGCTAGCCCGAAAAAGATGAGGCCGGTTCAGGATACGATGTACGCCGTCAACAAACGGATTCAAGAAGTCCTAAACACTCCCGATACGCTTTTTGCGTGGGAAAATAAGAGCATAAAACGGAATTTCTAATCCGAGTCGGAATTGACTCAACACTCTAAGGCGCAGACTTGAAGAAAAGTCGGCGTTTTTTGTTTCGCAAAATTACCATGGATACAGAATTACTATCCGAAAAGGATTTCTATCAAACCACCGATCTGGCGTGCGCGGCGGCTCTTTCCTTATTTCTGCAGATTGAGGCAATCGATAGAACAAACCCGCGACGGGCGTATTTCGTGTTCCGAAAATCCAAAGAGCTCGACGAGCTACTCGAGGCGTTTTGGAATCGAGAACTCAAGGTCGAATCCCGAGCGTACTTTGACCAGCTCAAGGCGCTTAAAACACGTCTCTACGAGCCGGACTAAAGCCATGTTATCGGATGAGCAAGTTACACAATTCCAAGCGCTTTATAAAAAGCAGTTTGGCCGCGAGATTACGAAAGGCGAAGCGCTGGAAAAAGGAGCGAAGCTCGTACGGATGATGCAGCTGATTTATAAGCCGATGACGCAAGAAGAATACGAGAAAGTGCAAAAGCGTCGAAACGAAACTAATTAAGATTACAAAACCATGCAACTACAAAACATTACAATTAAAGATTTTTTCAGCAAAAACAAAATCCCCTTCGAAGTGCTCGGCAATGATCTCGTGATCATCTGCCCATTCAAGCCGGAGATGGACGGCGCAGGCGGCCAACTCCTAACGTTTAACGTAAATCAAACAAGCGGAAACGGCGTCTGCGCCTATTGTCGGAAAGCCGCCGAGTTCGACGAGGTGTGCCGCCTTCTTGAACTTTCCGCGCCCATTGCGCCTTCTGCCAAAGAAGACGCCCCGGGTGCCCAAAGTTCGCCCAATGTGCCCGAACGGGACACCGAAGAACCGCAGCCGGAACCCGAGAAAGAGCCGATAATCGACGTTTCACACTTTGAACCGATGGCGGCCGAGACGCTCCTCCAAACACTCGGTATCACGATCAAGCGCGATGAGGAAAATAAACTGATCGCTTTCTTGTGCGAACTCTCCGCATACACTGAAAACTCGCAGCTCAACATCAGCTTCAACGCGCCGTCATCCACCGGCAAGTCATATATTCCCACCGAGATCGCCCAGCTATTCCCACAAGAAGACGTAATCGAGATTGGCTATTGCTCGCCAACAGCTTTTTTCCATGACGTCGGCAAATACGACAAGACGAAGCAGGGATATACGGTGGATCTCGCGCGAAAGATTCTTATTTTCTTGGATCAGCCGCACACACTTCTCTTGCAGCATCTGCGACCGCTCCTATCACACGACAAGAAGGAGATTCACTTAAAGATTACCGACAAGTCGCAAAAAGCCGGTATCAAGACAAAAAACATTTTCCTCAAAGGATTCCCAGCCGTCATATTCTGCACCGCCGGACTCAAGATCGATGAACAAGAATCCACGCGCTTCATTCTCTTGAGTCCCGAAACTGATGCAGAAAAAATCAGGCAGGCAATTTACGAGAAAATCAAAAAGGAAGCCGACAGCGTATCGTACTACGCCTCCCTCGATGCCAATCCGGAACGCGCGTTACTTAAAGAGCGCATCCGAGCTATCAAGCAAGAGCATGTCGAACGTATCAACTACGACCTTCAAAAGGTCAACGCGATGTTTTTCTCGAAAAACCCAAAACTCAAGCCTCGCCATCAACGCGATATCGGGCGCATCATCTCGCTTATTAAAGCGTTCGCACTCTTAAATCTTTGGTTCCGAGAGAAAAATGAATCAATAATCATTGCGAATGATGTGGATATAGAATCGGCGTTCATGATTTGGAACACAATATCAGAATCTCAGGAGTTCAATTTGCCGCCATACATCTATCAGCTTTACCGCGAAGTGATCTTGCCCGTGTGGGAGGAGAAAAATATAAACATTACTGACGGCAATCAGCTTGGACTCACGCGCCGCGAAGTAACGCAAAAACATCTCAACGTTTATGGCAGAGTCCTGCCGGACTGGTCGCTGCGCCAACAAATTATCCCGATGCTCGAGAACGCCGGATTGATCCAACAAGAACCCGATCCGGACGATAGGCGCAAAATGCTCCTTTACCCTACCAGCCCACTCACTATTTCTTCCCCTACCCAAAACAATAGTGAGTCACATGGTGGGGTAGACGTTGAAACTGGAACTGAAAAAACCGAAAATCCGGAAAAGCTGCCAAATCTTGATTTGTTCAATGCCTAACTGCCAAAAATGCTGGTTTTAAGATAGCTAAAACCACACAAAGGCACACAAAAATGAATTTCCAAAAACGCCCAATGAGGACAATTTGAACATCGCTAAAACAGGACATAGCAGGACAAAAAAAGAAGCCAATGAGTGCAAAATGAGGAGGCCAAATCGATACAAGAGCAAAAATCCAAAATGTAGCATTTCCAAGCCAAAAACGACCCCTAAACCCCACAAACCCCATAGCAATTTGAAGAGCTTGATATCGTGAGGGGTGTCCCTATTATGGGGAATGACGATTACTATTAAAATTTATGAGACAAGACAGCGAAAAAACTGAATATTTCGTCTACGCGAGGAAATCCTCGGAAAGCGAGGATCGACAGGTGCAGTCCATCGACGATCAGGTCAATCGCCTAAAGCAAGTCGCGAGCGCACTAAACATCAAAGTGGTTGATACGATCACCGAGGCGAAATCTGCCAAGAAGCCAAACAACCGGCCGCTTTTCACTGCGATGCTACGGCGCCTTGAAAAAGGCGAGGCAAACGGAATACTCTGCTGGCAGCTTAACCGCCTCTCGCGCAATCCGGTGGATTCCGGCGAGATTCAATGGCTGCTGCAGCAAGGAATCATAAAATCCATCCGGACACCGGATAGAGAATATTTACCCGAAGACAATGCGCTCATTTATGCCGTTGAAAGCGGCACCGCGAACCAATATATTATTGATCTCAAAAAAGGCGTACGGCGAGGATTGCAAAGCAAACTCGAAAAGGGATGGATGCCCGGGTCCGCACCGCTTGGATACTTGAATACCAAAACAGAAATTCGCGGTGAAAACTATATCGTCAAAGACAAGGAACGATTTAACTTGATCCGGAAAGCGTGGGATCTGATGCTCACCGGAAATTACACACCGCCGCAGATTGCAGAAATCTTAAATAACAAATGGGGATTCCGAACGCGACAAACAAAACGGAAAGGCGGGCGGCCAATGGCGAAAAGTACCATCTACGCCATTTTTACAAATCAATTTTATACCGGACTCGTGCCGTACATGGGGCAAATTTACGAAGGCAAGCACGAACCGATGATTACGATTGATGAATTTGATCGAGTCCAAGTCATTCTCGGCCGTAAAGGCAAGCCGCGCCCCAAGCGCCATACCTTCGCTTTCACCGGCTGTATTCACTGCGGCGAATGTGACTGTATGGTAACCGCAATCGAAAAGACGAAAATTATTAAACGAGATAACGCCCTAAAAACGTTCACTTATTATTACTGCACGCGCCAAAAGAAGGATAAGCCCTGCTCGCAGCGCAAAGTCATTTCAAGTGACAACCTCGAACTGGAGATTGAAAAAGAGATCGAGAAATATACTATCCTTCCTCAATTCCGCGATTGGGCAATTGAGATTTTGAATTCGAAAAATGACGCCGAAATTGAAGATCGGACGAAAACCTACGAGATGCAGCATAAGACGCTTGCCAAGACCCAAACGGAACTCGATGAGCTTGTCCGGATGAGGTATCGCGGCTTAATCACTGACGATGCGTTCTTCCTCAAAGAAAAAGCTGATCTCGAAAGCAAAATCGCGGAACTTAAGGCGCAACTGAGAGAAACCGAAAATCGAGCCGAGCACTGGCTCGAGCTTACCGAAAGAACGTTCAATTTCGCACTCTACGCCCGAAAAGCGTTCCTTCTTGCCAAGACGATTGAAGTAAAACGCGAAATACTACGAACGTTAGCTGAGAACTCGCTCTTAAAAGACCAAGAACTCAATGTTACCGCGTACGAATGGTTCGTGCCGATCAAAAACGGCTATCCGGCGCTCGAAGCAAAATACTTGAGCTTAGAACCGGAAAAAATGCCAATGAATACAACACAAATTGCTACTCTTGCGACCATTCGTACGGAATGGCGCGGTGGACGGGATTCGAACCCGCGATCCCTGCCGTGACAGGGCAGTGCTTTAGCCGCTAAGCTACCACCGCAATATTTTTCTTACTAACGCATCTTGAAATATCTTATACTCTCTTTGAAGATAAATCAAATTTTTTGGATTGCCGTTACTACGTCTTATAAATCGGCATTTATATTGAGTATGAAGCATTACGGTTAAATTATTTCTCAAGAATTGCTAAAAATTCTTTTTCGGTAATGGTCCTAACCCCTAATTTTTTCGCCTTTTCGAATTTGGAACCCGGCTCCGCGCCAGCGACCACGTAGTCCGTCTTCGCGCTCACGGACTCGGATGCTTCGCCGCCAAGCGCTCGGATCTTTTCTTTGGCCGCCTCGCGCGACATCGACTCCAAACTGCCTGTGAGGACAAAGCTTTTTCCACTAAGCTTCTGCGATCTCGCGGAAACCGCAGTCGGCTTTTCAATCCTCACGCCCGCCTTTTCCAATTTCTCAAGAAGTTTCGCATTTCTCGGCTCACGGAACCATTGGTATATGCTTTCCGCCACCTTGGGGCCGACATCAGGAATCTCCTGTAATCTTTCCAGCGTATAATCCTTCATAGCGCTTGAAAATTCTGTCGGTTTTGTTATACGCCTTTTGTTATTCGTCAATTGTCTCGCGAGAAGATTCGCGGTTTCTTCTCCCACGTGAAGGATACCGAGTGAATAAATAAATCTCGGAAGCGTCACTATTTTTTTGGCTTCGATTTCGTTAACGATGTTTTCTGCCGATTTCTCGCCGAAGCGTTCGAGCGCCGCGATGTCTCCCTCCTTGAGCGTGAAAATATCCGCGGCATCGGAGATCAATCCTTCATCCAAAAATCGGTCTATGATCTTCGGCCCCATGCCATCAAGACAGAGGGCGCCTCGCGAGACGAAGTGATACAGCGACTCGCGGTGGCGCGCGCCGCAGGCGGGACTTGAACATCTGGCGATCGCCCCCTCACGCACCACTTTCGAGCCGTCAATCGGGCAGCGCGTCGGCATTTTGAACTCTTTTTCCTTGCGCGTGCGGAGGTCCTTGAGAACTTTTGTGATCTGCGGGATCACGTCTCCCGCGCGGGAAACGACCACAGTATCCCCTATTTTCAAGCCCAATCGTCGTATTTCATCCTCGTTATGGAGCGAGGCATGCGTGATAGTGACGCCGCCCACGTTCACCGGCCGCATCACGGCAACGGGAGTCAATGCCCCCGTGCGCCCGACTTGAACTTTTATGTCCTCGACGATGGTCGTCGCCTCGCGGGGAGAAAATTTATAGGCAATCGCCGCGCGCGGGGCTTTGCCGATCACGCCTGCCGTTTCGAATGTTTTATTGTCATTCACGATGACCACCACGCCGTCAATTTCATAACCGAGTTTCTCACGGTGCTTTCCCCAATATTCCCTGAACTCAAATACTTCCTTCAAATCATTTGCTGGTTTGTTGCTTGGATTCGTCTTGAAGCCAAAGGCTTTTAAAAGTAGGTGCTCTTCCCTATGTCCTTTCTGGCCAATGTCCGTCACGATGTCGTACTGAAGCGAGTCGAGGTGTCGGCTTGCCGTTATCTTGGGATCGAGCTGGCGGATAGAGCCGGCGGCGACATTTCGTGGATTGGCGTATACCTTGAGGCCACTTTTGAGCTGACTTTTATTTACCGCCGCAAATTCTTTTTTTGTTAGGAAGACTTCGCCGCGAACCACTAGACGTGTTGGTTGTAGGTGGTAGGTAGTAGGTAGTAAGCCAAGTTTTTTAAGGTTTTTTTCAACTTCGGCGGGTTCAAGGAGGCGCAAGGGAATCGCCTCGACGGTTCTTAGATTTTGCGTCACGTCTTCGCCAACGAGGCCGTCGCCCCGCGTCGAACCCTGCACAAACAAGCCATTTTCATAGACAAGCTCAATTGCGAGGCCGTCGATCTTCAATTCACAATAAAAGGCAGGTTTTAGGTTTTGGGTTTTAGGTTTTAGAACGGAATAGCCAAGATAATTTTCCAAACGCTCCTGCCACGCCCGCGTATCGTCTTCCGAAAACGCGTCGTTAAAAGAGATCATCGGTTCCTCGTGACGGACTTTCTTGAATTCCTTTAATGGCTTTCCAGCCACGCGTTGCGTGGGCGAATCCGGCGTCACAAGGTCGGGAAAATCATTTTCGAGATCAAAAAGCTCCTTTTTTAAAGTGTCCAAAGCAGCGTCAGAAACATCCCCCTGCTTGTCGAGGACGTGATACGCGTATCGTTCGCGGTTGATGACTTTTCTGAGGTGTTCGATCCGGCCCGCAGCTTCTTTCTTGTTCATATTTCAATATTTTACATTATACCCTGCGGTACACTCAACAAAAAATGAAATGGTCCAGTGAGCATCCCCGGGATAACCTAGTGTTACCACTTGGTACGGCCGCGCTAAGTGATAACATCGGAGATAAATCAACTGGATGATTAAGAGAAGCTTCAAACAACGTCCTCTCCATTCGCGTGGAAAAATTCCACACACGCCAAAAGGCGCAATTCCTTAAGCTTCCAAATAAACCCTCCGGGGAGCGGCGCACGGCCAAGCCATACGCTTTGCTGAAGTTTTACGAACCCGAGGTATTTTAACTCCATCCGCAGCCAATTCCGTTTTCTTCTATCCACCTCCGGAATATCGAATGTTATTATCAGATTTCGCAGGCCAACTTTCGTTGCGATCCTCCTTGAATGACGCGGCAGAAGATTCAATTTCGTGGCATACGTTCTCCCTGTCTTCGTAGAACGCCATACTCCTCTGCGATTCTCAACGAAGCCTTTCCTCTTTAGGCGGGAAAGTGCAACGCGTATACTTGCTTCCTTCACATTCCAGACGTCAGGTGGATACGTTTCCTTACGGTATCCATAAATTCTTGATCGTATGTAGCGATATCCGCCGGAATAACTTGATAGTATTATCGCAAGATCATCAAAAAGTCCCATGCAATACATTTTGGGACAACGTAATAAAATCTCTTTAAAGATATTATCACTCGGTGCGGCCGCATCAAGTGACAATGTTAGACATCGTACATAAGAAAATAGGCGCGAGAGAACAGGCGCGCTACGGGAACGTTGTCGTTGCACTCTGTAACAGCACAAGAAACGCGCGGCGGGCGCTGGCGGACACTCCTTCCGAGTAAATAGTTTGCGACACTGGATCAAGCGTCTCGGTATAAGTAGCGCCGTTCGCGAGGGGCAAACCCGGGTCAGGACATAGTGCTAAGAGGTGGCCAAGAGGACCGGCATAATTGTATAGACCGCACTCGACGCCCGTGTCGGCGGCAAAGATCGCCTTCGCGGAATTGGCGAAGTCGGTCGTCTGGCGGATCTGATACGTCATTAAAAGCCCCGCTATCGTCGTCGCGCCCAAGATCGCCCCGCCCAAGGCAAGTATCGCGAGGATCATTGCTTGCCCTGCCTGTCCCGAATCGAATTGAGGGAAGCGAAGTCGAAGGGCCTGGCCGTTTCTAATATTCATCTTTTCTATTATAGCAGAAACAACTTACCTAACTAAATAATCCTGACTGGTTTTGTTCTGGCGACGAGATAGTCATAATCAAAATGCGGACTCCGCGATGGAAGCCATAAATGAATGCTATCAATATTTTCAGGAAATATGAAGTAATATGACTTGCATGAGAGTAGGTAATGAGGTAGGCGTAGTTTGCTATAATACCCCTTAGATGAGCCCACTAGCGACTTGATGAAAGTCTATAATCTAGTTGAGCGAGACGTTCGTAACCCATCATTGAGAGTTATTCAGAAAATTGCGAAAGTTCTTGAAGTTAAAGTAAACGATCTAATCAAATAAAAATAAAATAATGGATACGTCTTTATTACTACCAAGAGAAAAATACGCTGAAGTCGAGAAAAAATATGGCCGAGGCCCAAGTATGTTTGAAATCGAAAATGATAGACAATCGTTGTTTTATTTTGGCGCTAATCACTCCTGCAATCCCGCCGATCCTCAATATCCAGCATTAAGAGAATACTGGGTTAAATTTCTAAAAGCTACGGAAATAAAAGATAGGATTGTCTTGGTTGAAGGTAGTTTGCGCAAGTTGATGGAAGACGAAGAAACTGCCATCGCAAATAGTTCAGAAAGCGGTCTTATAACCTTACTTGCTCATAAAGCAGGCGTATCTGTTGCCTGTCCTGATATAAGCAACGAAGAACTCATGAGACAGTTGCCAGATATAAATAAAGAAGAAGTTCTTTTGTATTGGTTTCTAAACTGGGTTAACAATTTTCAAAAACATGCTGACCCAAAACCGAATTTTGAAAAATCCGCTGAAATCTGGTGTGAAAATCAGAAACAAAGAATAATGTGGAAAGATGTAGGTATTTCTTTGTCGGTGTTAAAAAAATTGTACAAAAAGATTTTAGGTAAAGAATTTAATGAAAACGAAAATCCAAATGATTTAGTAAATCCTAACAAATCTGAAACACGAATCAATCAAATTGCTAATGCCTACAGTGATTTGAGAGACGCAAATATCGCTTCAGAAATAGAACGCTACTGGAAAGAAGGAAAAAGCATTTTTGCAGTTTTTGGCATGGGTCACTCTATTATACAAGAACCAGCATTGAGAAAGTTATTGAAATAAAAAAGGTTTAGACAGTACTGTTTAAACCTGTGATTACGTCTTCTGGTAGAGGATTGATCAATGGTTATTCCAATTATCCCATTCCCCCTCCCAGTTTGTCTTTCTGGCGCTCTCAATGGAAGCAATTCGGGGGAGTTCTTCGATTGCTCCTTGTTTCGAGAGTACCCGTGCGCGTACGGAACTGGTTTGTTCTGCCATTTCTTTTGAATCTGGCGGAACTGACTGCAAGTTCAATTCCATTTTTATCACCTTCTTCCTATCCTTTCTACTCAGAGTGCTCTGAGTATACCTTCTACTAAACTCTGTCTACTGTTACGACAATAGACAGTTTCGGTTCCGTTTACGGAACCGAGCTCGAAGAATTTGTTGCTGGCTTGTCCGCCGCGGCAGTACTCAAAATACTGACACTGCTCTTTGCATTTTTTTACGCCAGCATGGAATTCATTTACATAACTTATTTCTCGCCATCTGTTAAGAATATCCACAAATGGTTCTTTGAGAACATTCCCAACTATGAAATCGGAATGTCCGATAAACTCAGGCGAGAGCAACATTACGTTGCCACCGTAATCAATGCTGGGCATTAAGTTATGTAACTTTTTTTCACAATTCCGAGACTCGGATCTGATGACATTATGCATGCGATTAAGCACCATCGAAAATTCGCGTATCTGTATCTTAGGATTCTTTTTCCAGATATCGAAAAGTTCGGACCAAAAGTTAATCGCTAACTCTTGATCGGTGCAACTCGTTGCAGTATGCATCCCTTCCTTTTCTTCGATGTTAAAACCGACGAGACTACACCCGAGCTCACAAAAAAATTCATATAGTTCGCCTGCCTTTGTTAACGAATCTCTGGTGACAACACAGATAGCCTTGAAATCAATTTGTGCTTCTCTTAGATGCCGGATACCTTTCATGGCCAGCTCGTAAGAGCTATCTCCGCCCCAGTTCACGCGGTGATTATTCAAGAAAACCGGACCGTCAATACTAACGCCCACCCCAACACCATAAGATCTAAAAAGGTCGCACCATTTCTGATCTATTTTAGTAGCGTTGGTTTGAACTCCATGCAAGATTGCGCCGTTTTTTCTTAAATGCTCAAATTGATTTATGAGTAATCTAAAACGTTCTATGCCACAGTTTAGTGGTTCGCCTCCGAACCAAACAATTCTCACTCTCTCTGCGTTCATATCCGTTAATCCTTGCGCCACTCGATGAGCAACTTCTATAGGCATTAACAGATTCTTTTCGCGTCCAGGCAGGTAGCAGTAAGAGCAATTGAGATTGCACAGAGTGGTTGTTTGCATTACAACTTCGTCTACATTCTGATCTGTCATCGTAGCTTTCCTTTTTATTGAGATGTCAATATTCTCTTTCTTTAGACAGGTTGGCAAAGTTTGAAAACCTTGTCAAGTGGTTAAAACACGCGCATTTCGGACACAAAAGATGAGGTAAATATAAGGTTTTCGACAAAAACCCTGTTTGCTTGGATGGGGATAACCCTCTGGACACTGGTTTGCCCTAGTATCGCCGTCTCTCCTTTCCTGATCCTGAACCTGCTACTGCTTCGAGAAAAATAAAAAACGGCCCGGGCGGTGCTTCGGTGAAGAAGCTCCGCCAGGGCCGAAGGGGTTTGCTTCGCGCGACCGCTAGAAAGGATGCGCGAAGTTCTTGTCGGATCCACTTACGAATGGGTACGGCAAGCTCGTTACGAGAAACGGTACTGTCGGCGTAAGCGGAGATACATTACCGCTCAAGTCGACAGCAGAGAACTTCGTAACCTTGGCTTGAAAATCGGCCAAGGCGACGACGACCCGGTGGTTCACGTTGTCCGATCCGATCCGGAGAGGATCTCCGGTAAGATCGCTGCCGTTACCGACCTGGGCCATGGTCGCGAGGTCGAAGAGAAAGAGTGAAAGAGCGCTCGTCGCGTTGTCCTTCTTGAAGAGCGCCGCGGCGGTTTTGTGGCCGTTCGCCGCATCCACCACCGTTAGCTGCCAGTTGTCAGACTGGGTTCCTAATACCGTCGTGGCGGATGCCGCCCCGACGGCGTTTATGAACCCAAGCTGCTGACCGCTCATGGCATAGACCGCGATGCCCGCCGGATTTACCGTTTGCACGCCACAGACCGGTTGGCCGTTGAGCGTGCTCATTTGCACGTTCCACGGCTCGCCAGGTACCGAGACGAGCGTAACGGGAATGTTAGTAAATGCGCCTGGGTACTTCCAAAGCGCGATCTGGTTGTTCTGCGGCTGAGCGCTGCAGCCAAAATCACCTTGCTCCGCCAAAGACATGATGCCCGCGAAGTTGGTGTTCATTTGGTCGAGGGTGGTGAAGTTGACAGTGCCCCCTGCCAGGGTATAGAACACGATCTGACGCTTATTGTTTGCGACAATCAGCTGGCTCTGATCGTTAAACGCGATACTTTGGTAAGCACCAACGGTGAAGCTTCCAGCCAGGGACCCATCGGCAAGTTTGATCCTGTAGATGTTCCCCGATGCCAGGTCAAACTGGATATCCTCGGTTGACGACAATACCGAGTAGGGTTGGCTCCCTAGGTAGCCGAACGTGATGTGATTTGAGTCTCCCCCACCCGGCGCCGGCTCCGTGATCCACGCGTCGCAGAATTGCGGCTTTGCGGCGGAACCGAGACCGAAGATCACTTTCACGTGCGTCGAGTCAACCAGAACAAGGTTGAAGGGCGCACATGTCGAGTTGATGACGGAGTTCAGGAACGCGCCCGTAAGGTTCAAGATGGTCTGGTCAAAGCAGGGAGTGAAGCCGCAGAAGAACCTGCGGTCCGTGGCCCCCAGAATCTGCCCGACCAAGTTCACCGTCACAGGTGGGTTCGTAGTAGCCGATCCCGCGACATTCACCGCCGTGCAGGGCACGGTCGCCTGATTGCTCGCGGGTTGGCTACTCGGATTCGGCACGTTGTAGATTACCGCCGTGCCGCCGGAGTACATTGCCGTACCCTGACCCGAAACCGGGCAAGTAACGCTCGGCGTCGGGGTTCCGGTCACCTCCAATTGGAATGTTGCCGTCCCGCCGTAAGGTACCGTCATCGTGGTTGCCGACGTAAAACGAATCGTCGGCGCTTTCGGCAGAGGATTCACCGTGAGCGTAGCCGTGGCGCTTGTGACACTCCCGGCCGAATTGCTGACGACGACCTTGAACTGGGCGCCGTTGTCCGCGAGCACCGTGACAGGCGTCGTGAAGCTAGGCGAGGTTGCCCCCGCGATAGCCACGCCGTTCTTCTGCCACTGATAGCTCAGCGGTGAAGTGCCTGACGCGGTCACGTTGAACGTGGCCGGTTGACCCTCGGTCACGGTCTGGCTTACAGGTTGAGTCGTGATCGAGGGCGCGACCGGTGCGGGATTTACGGTAAGCGCGGCCGTAGCACTTGTAACGCTCCCAGCCGAGTTGCTTACCGTTACTTTGAATTGTGAACCGTTGTCCGCGGCTACCGTAGCAGGCGTCGTGAAGCTAGGCGAGGTTGCCCCAGCGATAGCCACACCGTTCTTCTGCCACTGATAGCTCAAGGGCGAAGTGCCCGACGCGACAACCATGAAGGTCGCCGTCTGCCCTTCGGTCACGGTCTGATTCGTGGGTTGTGTCGTGATTGAGGGAGCGACAGGTGGCGGAGTGATACTGCCTCCGCCGCTGCCACCGCACCCCGAGATCCAGAGAAAAACAGAAACCACCAGTACAGCGAAAATCGCTTGTTTGCGCATCGCTTTTCACCTCTCCTTTTCTTTCTCTTTTTGCTTATTTTGCTTTCAAGCCTTTAAGGCTAAGCTGGCATTAGTATAGCAAATAGCTGGAGGAATGTCAAATGATTTCTACTTTATTGTTTTTTTTAGAAATCCCGTAAATAATTCTATTTCTTTTTGATAGATAGTAAGTTTTTCCGATCGGCGAGCTTGTTCTTCCGTGTCGAAATAGTCCTTTATTTTTTCTCCTGTCTTTATTTTTATAACACATTCATTCACGAATATTCGCCATCTGTCGTAAGCTTCCCCGCCATTATGGATCCAAAATCCCGAGTTCGCATTCTCCATCACGAAGCGGACATCTCGAGGGACATCTCGGTTTTTATAAAATTCTTCCAAAAATCGCGCGGCTTTCTGGAGAATCTTCTCGTCTTCCTCGTTCACTTTTACCCAAGGTGCGGGAGATCCATGGTCAATATGGCCTTCACAGGAACCAGTAGTCGGAACGCCCCGTGAGTTCAATATCGAAACAAGACCTCGCATTTTTTCATCAATCTCATCATCAATCTCATCTTCGATCATGGCTCTATTATATCAGAAGATCGAGACTCGAATGTATCGCTGTACGACCAAGCTTATCCCGAAATACTAGTGAGTGTTCCTATTGTGGGAACTTAAGGATTATTTAATAGGACTGACAAAATTGGGTTTATGGTAAAAAAGAGTCCCAAGTACCGTCTTGGGACCCCCGAATTCATCGGGTTTTTGGTGTTCTGCAGCAAGTACAAGCGCCGCAGTGATCTCCTTTTGCACAATCGCTGCATATTCCAAACATCAGGCACCTCCTTTTAGAGATGTGCAACCATTCTTACGATAACAATGGTATTGGATTAAATCAAGACAACGATCGCTTATTTGTCATTTCCGCGCCTGCCTGCCGGTAGGCAGGGCAGGCAGGAACGCGGGAATCCAATAGTGCGGATGAAAGAATAGACCTGGATCCCCGCATACGCGGGGATGACAAAGTGGTGACTGATAGAGGCGCGGGGATGACAATGGAGGTTAAGAGACGATAAGGAGGTTAAGTGACGATAAGACGAAGGAAGTTGCGGACGATTATATGTGCGCGGATCCCAGCCGGAGTTTATCCCCACCCCCGCATGCGCGGGAATGACAAAAGGAAGCGTGGGGACGACAAAGTGGTGATTGATAGAGGCGCGGGGAGGACAAAGAAGAACGAACTGTGTGTCATTCCCGCCCTCGATCGCGGTCGAGGGCAGGTTGCGGCGGGAATCCAGATTCAATTACCCAAAATCCATGATGTCGTTATAGAGATCATCCCAGTCGGGATTATTTTCCTCGATAAGCCGCAATTTCCAATGCCTGTTCCATTTCTTTAATCGCTTTTCCCGTTGTATGGCGTCGTATGGATTGTCGTATGTTTCATAATGCACCAGTTCGTATATTCCATATTTCTTCGTGAAACCATCGACTAACCCGCTTTTATGTTGCCAGACTCTTTTAATAAGACTGTTCGTTACACCGATGTATAATGTCCCATTCCGCCGACTGGCAAGAATATAGACATAATATTTGAATTGCATCCATGTAGTATCGGGGACGTAAATCAAAATAAAATAAACCGAGGATGACGAGACCTGGATCCCCGCTCCCCGCCGGAGTTTATCCTCGACCGCGATCGAGGACGGGGACAAGCTTCGCGGGGATGACAATTGAGGCGCTGGGACGACGGAGTGGTTCTTGCTTTTAGAAAAACTTTATCTCCGCGCAGTACGCTTTGGTGGTGGAAAAGGATTATCTCAAATGGCACGTCTTGAAAAGCGGAATTGAGAGTGGCCACAACTCGCCGCTTTTTCGCGAACGGGAAGTGTGGTGGTGTTCGCTGGGCGCGAATGTTGGCGTGGAGGAGGATGGAAAGAATAGGCTCTTTGAGCGGCCAGTGCTCGTCTTTAGAAAATTCAATAGCGAGATGTTTTGGGGCCTGCCTATGACTTCAAAAACCAGGGAAGGCATATTTCATATCTCCTTTTTCTGGCATCAGAGAAACAGCACCGTGATTATTTCTCAGATAAGAATCTTAAGCGCCAAGAGATTGGTTCGACGATTCGGAAAATTAAGCGTGAGTCAATTTCGATTGGTAAATCAGAGTTTTGAGTCGTTCGTAAACAAAACGGACCCCTTTCGGGGTCCTCGGGTGCCTAGATGGCAATAGTTACCTCCGCGCCGTCGCACGGAGTCGGGCCGAAGCCATTCGTATTTTTATGATAGCAAGCGACGAAATAATGTCAAGCCCAATTTTAGGAAAATTTTATGTTGACGCGGGTCCCCGCAGGAGCCTGTCCCGTACCGCGATACGGGACGGGGATGACATAGGGAGATACGGGGACGACTAGAGACGCGGGGACGACAAAAGAACGAACCTGGGTCCCCGCTGGAGTTTATCCTGAGCCGCAGCGAAGGGCGGGGACGACAAACGAAAGAATTAATTAAAAGTATGGATCCTGGATCAAGTCCAGGAAGACATAGAGGGCAAGGGCGGGGATGACAATTGAGGCGCGGGGGACGAAGGGAATGGTTTTTTTGGTAGGAGATCCTTCGCAGAGCTCAGGATGACATAAAGAAGCGGGGATGAAGGAATAAGAAGGAGCCGGATAAAAAGTAAGTCCTACGGTTCCTTTATTGAGGGTTTCTTGACTTCCACATTTACTGTCGTTGAATAGGTTACGGTGCCGGTGAGGCCGCCTTTGCAATTCAAGTAGTAGTTGGTGGTAGAGGTCGGCGTAACGATGAGGTTCCCGGTCACCGGATTTACGCCGGGGAAACTATTGCCTTTGTCGCTTGTGATATCGCAACTATTCGCGTTCCTGCAGGTCCAAGAAAGCTGGGAGCTCTGCGGCGCGATGAGTTTCGTGGGATTCGCGGAGAACGTACAGCTGAGGTCGAGGACGTTTACGGTGCATGATGTGGGCTTACCGAGAGGGCTCGTCACGCCGACCGTGTACGTCCCCGGCGCCGCATAATTAACCGTAAAGTTGCTTCCCGGGCCACCGCTTGGAGGGGTGCCGCCGGCCGCGGTCCAGGAATAGGATCCTGTGCCGCCGGAAGCATGGAGTGTTATGCTGCCGCCATTCGCAGCCGTGTTTATCCATTGTCCGTCCGGCGAGCAGGAAACAGCCGGGGTGCTCACGGTGAGGGTGACAGGAACGTCCTGCTTGGATAATCTAGCTCCAGGGGCAGTTGAAGAAGCGAAAAAACTAACTACCGCGTTATAGGTCGCCGGCAGCAAACCGGCAGCGGTGTTGTAACTTAACGTTGCCGTTTGAGGAGAACCTCCTTGAGCTATTGGACCCCCTGAACCAGGCGAAACGTTGAGCCAGTTAGATCCGCTAGTATACGCGATGGATAGCACATTCCAATTCATAGACGACCCTGGCGCTCCAATGTTTGAAATAGAAACCGAGCCCGGACTCGTGTCCGTTAAGGCAGCAGGTGATGGACTTACCTGAATCTGCGCTTCTGGATACCAATCGATAAAGAAAATCGCTGTGCCTGCCGAGGAAAGCGGCTGTGAGAAGATAGCTGACTTCGAAGGCACGCAGAGCGGATCCAAGAACGGCGAACAATTTTGCACGCTTTGCGCCCGAGCGACGCTTGCAAAAAAATTCTTGAGCGTATCAACCAGGGAAAAGTCCGGAAGCTGCGGAGGGGCGAAAACGATTTCTTTCCGCACGCCGCCCAAGGAATAATTCGGGCCAGCGCTGAAGGGAGTAGCCTGCAGGGTGTATATATCAATGCCGTTCGGAACGGGCACACTGTTGTACGTCGCTGAAGACAAACTGATGCAGCCCGGACTGCCTGTCGCGGTGCAGGGATCAACGGGCGTTGGCAGAGCAGGGAAAAGCCAGGAGCTCGCGACCGGCGTCCCCTTCTTCATGTTTTCCGAATTCACTCGAATGGTGCCGGACGGCGCCGCATTACATACGGAAATTGAACCGGGGGAAACAGAGATGGCGGGCGGCGGCGGCGCCCTTGACGCCGAGCAGGAGGCTGTCGTGCCGCCGCCCGAACCGTCGCAATTCCAGGAGGTAGAACCGGGGCTTGGCGGGAATGCCGGAGATGCCGGATTTGCCGTGCCCACGCTGCAAAACGTATCAGCGCCCCAGCCGGTGTCGGTTGAAAGATAGGTTTTGCCGTTCGCGGTGCCACAGGAGCCGCTGACTACTCCAGTACAACTCGTATATTTAATATTGCATGCCAAGTCCCCAGCCAGACAAACACCCAAGCTGGCAGTACAACTGAATTGAGCGGCTGCAGGCGTCGCACCAGTACCCGTACCAAAGCAAGTTGGACCCAAAATACACGCTTGTCCTAGCGGCTTGTTTCCTGATTGACAATTTACGGTGTATGGTGGGGCCCCAGTGCAAGACAGCGGCGGCGACACATTCACCGTCACGCTTACATCCTGTGCTGCATCAAGATTGAAAACGCTAATGGGGGCGGGAGGAGGAGGATATGAAAAATCATAATATCCAGGGTCATAAACCCTAATAATGCCCGTATAAGCTCCTTGGGTAAGACCGGTTATATCTACACTCACAGGCAAAATCCCATTTGGCGGATTACATCTGGTGCCACTAAGCGGCGTTAAGGTCAGCCACGGCGCTGTTATCAGCGTACCCCAGGTGACACAATTGCTAGCCTTGCCTTCAGTAAGATTAATTGTCTGACTTGGCGGATTTGGCCCTCCTTGAACAGCCGTAAAAGTAAGTGATAGTGGGTTTACGGCTACGCACGGCTGCGCGCAACTGGCGCGAGCGAAATGATAAAAAATAAAAACCGAAAGGCCGGCGGCACCAATAATAAATGCCAGCGCGATGTAGAAAAACTTGCGGTTCTTCGGCTGTAGGATCTTATTTGTCATGGTATCGTGAAAGTTACGGGCACGCTTTGCGAGGGAGCGTTGCCGGAAATCGTTATGGCGCCGCTATACGTTCCTCGCGTCATGCCCGCCTGGTTAAAGCTCACCGTGATAGGCGCCGAAACTCCGGCGCCAAGAGAACCGCTTGCTGGAGAAACAGAAAGCCACGGCCGATTGCCCGCAGCCGTCCAGTTGAGCGTCCCGCCGCCGCTGTTTGTAACTGTTAACGTTTGAGGCGGCGGGTTCACTGCTACGGTGCAGACGAGTGACGACGACACATTCACCGTCATCGTAAGGCTCGACGTGCTCGTAATGATACCAGTGGCAGAATCTCTGCCGGTAACGAGAATCGGGATGGAGTACGCGCCCGGATTAGTTGCCCGAACAGAGATCGTCCCGCTCGCCTGATCAAACTGACCGGAGCATGTGTTTACCCTACAACTCATACTGCAGCTTGCGGGACACGTGCCGTTCAGCGCACCTTTGTCGCAAGCCTCAACTCCCTCACGGATCCCGTTGCCGCAGACGGGAGCAGTGGCCAGAACCACAACGTCTATCGGAGTCGTCTCGGTACAATTTCCCGCCACATTGAGTTCAAACACCGTGTTGGCGCCGATGTTGACAGTAACCGTAGGTGAACTCGTAAAAGGGCTGCCACCGCTTGGCCACTTCCAGACATCCAGACCCGTACTCAAGTTGGTGATCGTAGCGTCAGTGAGGAGGCTGGCCCGCCGCTGGGTCCAAATGAATTGCACGGGGGTGGGAGAGTTCGCGGGGATGGAGGACGGGATGGCCCTGAAATTAAGCGAAGCACAAGGAGCGCTACCGGGGTCCGGGTCGCCGTCAATTATTATTCTGGCGCCGGAAACTGATTTTGCGGACAGCAAGTAAGCCGAAAAGAAAAGAACTAGGCCGCCAAGCAGTAAAACTTGAACGAATAAGGCGATTTTCTTCTTTGTAAGTTTAAATTTCATCGTGATTGATCCGGCTATTACGGAAAATCGGGCGCGCCGCCGCGCAAGCCGACGCCGCCTCCATTGCATCGCGAGGTATCAATAGTGAGTCCTACCGGCACGGGCCAGGTTGGATCCACATTGCATTCCCAGTCCATCGTGCTGCTTACGGGCCCTATGTTCCTTATATACAAGACGGCGGAGGTCGTCGTATTGATGAGCGCGCTAACCGTGGCAGTAAGTTGCTTGCTGACGTCCAAGAAAGAAGCGCTCACCTTGGAAGGGGTGGTAACGTTCACTTGGGGACAAAGCACGTATCCACTCTGGCTAGTATCGCTTCCGATTACGTTCACCATAAATGTTCCCGGCCCGATACTTGAAGCTAAGGGGTTCGTACTGCACGTTTGTGTGCCAGCGCAAGTAGAAAGACCGGGCGGATAGAGCCATTGATATGAATAAGGAGCGATGCCGCCCGTGGACGCCGCCGTAAAAGTCGCGACAGGATTTGCCCCCGGCGGATTGCCATTGTCCACGTTACAGCTCGCGATAACCGGCGGAATGGGAGACACGCCTACCGCGATCATGGTTGCTCCGAGACGGCCGTGTTCTTGAAAAAATCTATCCCCCCCATAGGTGCAAGGCTTACCCCAACTAAAGCCCATAAATCCTCCAGTGAAGAGGACATTCGTGCCGTAAGGACTTGTTGAATATGGTCCGGCGCAGAAAAACGGGTAGAAGTACGGGTGAGAAGCGTTTGTTATAATCGTCGGCGTTTGGGCAAAGGTCCCAGGACTGAAGTTTACGGTATAAGCGACTGGCGGGTTCCAACCCCCGCCGTTCGCCACCGTAAAGTTGCCCGTGTCCCCGGCGTGGATGACCGGCGTTCCCAAGTACACGTCTCCCCTGTCCCAGACCCCCTCCACTATTTGAAGATTGGCGCGCGGATTTACTCCTTTGCCCACGGCAAGGAAATCAATATATCCCCAGGATGGTTCGTGCCAGTTACAGTAACTTTGCCAATTATTGATACTGACGCCCGCCGAGCTTACGTTGTCGTACGTATAACAGTCCACCGGAGAACGTTCCTCCATACTCGCTACGACCGCCGGGGTTTCCGTAAAGAGACCGCTGTCGAAATTAATTCTGTATCTCGCCTGACTCTCATAATAAGAAGACCACCCGCCCGATCCCGGATCAACCGTTGCCCCTGGGACTCCCCCGCCCCGCCCGCCGTTCACCTTGCCCCAGAGAACATTTACGCCGGTTGAAGGCGCCGTGGATTTGCCCATGGCAATAAAAGCGAAGTCCGCGGCGCGCCACAATTCACTCCCTGTTCTTATCCGGACTCCCGAAACCGTTGGCGCCTCCACAATCAAGCGGTGCACAGCATTTCCCCCGGTTGACGCGCCCGAATTTTGCGGCAATGCCACCACGGACGGAGGCTCGGTAAAGCCCGGTGCGCCGAAAGCGATATCATATACATCGTGTGTATTAGCGAGTGGCTGACAGCATGGGCCGAGCGTATGCGTTACTGTCCAGTCGCCGCTGCCGTCGAGTACTGTCCCCGCCGCGCTCACGTGGCCGTAGACGATGCGGAGGCCCGGACCGGCGGAAAGAGCTTTTTGTGGAAGTGGAAGTAGCCGCGCGCCCGACCAAACCAGGGCGACCAGGACCGCGATTACCGCGAGCAGAAAACTAATTCTTTTAAATAGATTTTTCCTCATCGCTCTATAAACATTGTTTGTTTCTTTCTTTGTATTACGCTCTGTTGTGCCTTTGTGCTTTCCGGCGAATGTGGCTTTATTCCTACTTCGTGAGATAGCTTACGGCGACCTGTCTTGATTTATCCTTCGTGAGGATGGACACACTTACGATCAAGTTCGACTTCTTAGCATAGATACCTCGCGAGCTCGCACCAGTCGTCTGATTCACGATCGTCCAGCCATTCTTTGAGAAATAAGACTTGTAAGAGTCGGAGAGGTCCGCCGCGGATTTCTCGGAATTGAATATCGCCGTGTACTGGTTGAGCGCGGCGTTATAACCTATCGTGTAGCTGTTCGAGACCTTCGCGGCGTCGTCAAGAATCAGATCTTTGGGAAATCCCGGCGTGAGCTCCCCTGCCGGAGCATAGACCGGTTTCGGAGTCACAGCTGGTTGATATGGCTGAGGCTGCGGATTGGACAACTGAGTATTCCCTCCTCTCTTAGGCATTAAAGCAACAAGCGCGTATCCAAGCACGAGGATCGCGATCGCGGCGATGACTATTTTCTTGTCGTGAGGCCACTGAGTGCGAGGCATATATTAATTATAATACCAAATCGGCCTTTTTCGAGCTGTGCACAACGTTTGCTACGCCTTATGTGTCATCCCCGCCCCCGATCATGGTCCCTCCTCGACCGCGATCGAGGATCGAGGGCAGGCTCCAGCGGGGATCCAAGTCTATTTTTTCGTCCGCGCTACTGGATTCCCGCCTTCGCGGGAATGACACATCCGCGCTACTGGATTCCCGCTCCCCGCCTTCGCGAGGACAAGCTTCGCGGGAATGACAAGATAGTGGTTGTAGACGATAACTGAAGGCCTGGATCCGCAAGCTAACTATCTAGTTGGCGGGCCGCCCAGCGAAGCTGGGGCGAGCCTCGTCCAACTAGTAAGCTAACTATCTAGTTGGCGGGCGCTCACGGTCGTCTGGATATTCACGACATCGCCCGCGACCGATGAGTCTTTAGAACTCAAACCAAGGGAGATTGTGACGCGCGGCGACCAACAGTCACCAGACAGATTTCCCAAAATAGCGAAGTTCAGATACTTGATGGAAACATTATTGCCGGTGAGCGGAGAGAAAACAAAGATTCCACTGGAATCCTTTTCTGCCCTCTCAATGACTCCGGAAACCAGACGATAAACAACCGATGCGCTGTCAGCGTTCACGAAGTCAAGCTCGCCCGAGACGAATGAAGGCTGGGGAGCCGAGCACGTTGACCCCGTACTCTGATAACAATTCGAACCTGGCCGGCAGACGTCGTAGCCGGTTCTGATCTCGCGCGCCATCTGCTCCAGCACCAAGCTCACATTGTTGTCGGCGGCGATCAAGGCGGCAATTTGCCTCTGGCTCCGGAGCGCGCTCACAAAACCGCCTGCCGCGATGCTTACCACAACCGCGAAAAGCGCGATGGCGACGACGACTTCGACCAAAGTGAAACCGTCCCTGTGGAGCATGGAGCATGGAGCATGGAGCATCGGACGTGAAGCGTGAAGCACAGAACGTGAAGCACGGAGCGCACGCTGGTTTTGTCTTTTACTATTCATAATTGATCTTCTACTGTGTTTCATGCTTCATGTTTTATGCTTCATATGTTTCATGGACCTATCTACTTATGACGGCCACCAGTTATAAAACACATCGTCAAGTTCGATCTGCGAGTGAAAGGCGCCCGTGCTCCAGGTTACGACCGAACTCACCGCAATCTTATCCGGATAAAGAGAGACGTGGATCGTCCGCCTGAAATTCGTCGGATTGCCGAAACCGTAGCTATAGAGGCCCGTAGTCCCATCGAAGTTGAGAGGCTGCGGCGATGGCGGCAGAAGAGAAGTGCTATCGTACTCCACGTTATAGTTCCCGTCCGCAAAGCCTTGGTTCCATGGCGTGGACTTGCATTGACAACCGATGTTTAGGAGCGTGTTGTGGTCAAGCATGCTCTTCACGACCTCGATTCCCTCCGCGGCAAGATATGTCGCTTTATAATTGTCGGTGACTACGCGGTTCAAATAGAATGATTGCGCAAGAAGCGTTAAAATCCCAATGAGGCCCACTGTCAAAATGCCCGCCGAGACCATCGCTTCCACGAGTGTCTGGCCCTTGTGGTGACTGGTAAGTGGTAAGTGGTAGGTGGTAGGTGGTAGACAATCCATAGGTAAAAGATCTACAAAAACCTTCCTGACTTTTGAATAAATATTCTTCATTTTATTATTTCCACTTACTACCTACTACCTACTACCTACTACCTACTACATACCACCTACAGTCACTCAAAAATCCACCTGACCGGCGGTGTTCACGGTAATAGTGACGCTTCCTTTGCCGTCCATGGTCTCGAGATGGATCACTACCGGCATCGCGCTGCGTATTCCTCCCGGGTCGTTTGACACGATCGTCCTCGGGTTCGGCGCCACGAAAAGCACGTACCGCAAGGCGTCGGCCGGAGCGCCGTTGAACTTGATGTTGGCGCCGAGCGGGATGTTTATATATTGAGCAGGAACGGCGCTTGGGGTCTTATCGATCAAGCCGAGGTCGATATTGTTGATCGATTCGCATATAGTAGGCGAAGGCGGGCCCGCGGGCCTATTGTAAGCAAAGAAGGAATATGTGTTTTGGCTGTAATCGATCGCCAAACCGTATCCGCAAACCGGCTGACTGCCTGGCGGCCCTTGGCTGTAGATCGTAATCGCGAGCGATCTCGCTTTTTGGATAAGGCTCGCGACCTTTTGCTCTTCAACATAGAGCGCCACTTGCCTTTGGCCGATCTTGCTGTAGGTAATGGCGAAGGCGGAGATCATCGCGGTAATGACCACGACGACGAAAATCTCGACGAGCGTGAAGCCCAGATTAGGTTTTAGGTTATAGGTTTTAGGTTTTAGGTTCATGATTAAATTCTAGCATTTATAAAAAAATCGTGGCGTTTAGGATCTAGCACCTAGAACCTAAAACCCAGCACCTGTTGCATATCACCTTATACCCATAAAACCAAGATAGAGATATGCAATTTCACGCCCCGCGAAGAAAGTGATCACGGCGCCCAGCGCGAGAAACGGCCCGAAGGGAACCGCACTCTTCATGTTTTTATTTTTAAAAACCATGGCATACAGTCCGAAAGCCGATCCAACGATGAAACTTGAGACGGTGAGGATCAGTATGTCCGGCCAACCGAAGAGGAGCCCGAGAGGGGCCGCAAGCTTCACGTCACCCAGTCCCATACCGCGTCCGCGGGTCGTGAGAATGATCAGAGAGAAGAAAAACAACGCGAAGAGCGCGCCGAGGAGGTAGGAGGTTGATGGTTCATGGTTCATGGGAAATACGAGTGCGACGAGACCCAATGCGAGAAGGAAAATATTTATTTCATCCGGGATTATTTGAAGTCTGATATCAATCAAAGACATAAGCAATAACGATTCAAAAACCGATATCCACAAGGCATCCATGAACCATAAACCATGAGCCATGAACCCATCTAGGCGGAGCGGGACGAGAATGAAGATCAGGCCCGAAAGAACTTCAACGAGCGGATATTGGATGCTTACGCGCGCGTGGCACGTGAGGCAGCGTCCGCCCGCGAGCGCGAAGCTTACGAGCGGAATGAGCTCAAACCAACGGAGCGTTTTTCCGCAATGCGGACAACGCGAACGGCCACCGATCCTTTTCCGCGCAAATAAAAAAAGGTCGGGGTCATAGCGGAGCGCGACCACGTTCACAAAGCTCCCAATCGCGGCGCCGAAGAGGAAAAGAAAGACGATAGTCATAAATTTACTCTTATTCCGTCATTCCCGCGAAGCTTGTCCCCGCGAAGGCGGGGAGCGGGAATCCAGAAAACAAAGTGCCTGTTCCCGTGGAATGGTCGACCATTCCTGGATTCCCGCTGGAGCCTGTCCCGTACAGGGATACGGGACGGGAATGACAAACTGAGTATACTCTAAGTCTACAGCGGAAAATCAAAACCGGCGAACACTCGCCGGTTTTGCAATGCTTTTATCTGGACCGCTTAAGCTAGAGGCTCACGCAGTACGTAACGTTCGCCGGACCACATGCAACGGTATTTTCAGTTCGATTCACGCCTAATGCCGGGTTGCCGTTGTCTTCGAGTATCGCGGAGAGCGTATAGCTTGATCCGTCCGCATTCGGGGTATAAGTGTAGACTTTATTCGGGTTAGGATCGTTGGGTACGTTTTGAGCGAAACCACCGGCCTTCAGAAGGGCGTCCATCGCAGCAAAATTGCCTGCAAGACCGCAGCCCGCCGGCACGCTCCCGCCCGCGGCATACGGATATGAACCGCAGTGGCTGAAATAAAGCTCCACGCCGTTCTGTATCTGCCGCAAGTCGGAAATTCTACGCGCGTCGCGGCCCGCTTTCTGGGCAGGCCCGAGGCCGATCAAGACGACCGATGCGAGGATGGCGATGATGGCGACAACCACAAGAATTTCAATAAGAGTGAAACCCTTGCGTGCGTTCTTATTGTTGGTCATTTTAGGAATATGTCTATCAATTCTCGACCTTTTGAATCAGCCCCTAAGCTTAGTTGAACCCCGCGGGTTCTTCGGGCCAATTGTTACCTAAAAAGTATACCATATTGGAATCTTTAAATTATCCACAAGCCCAGAATGAGGTTTTAGGTTTTAGGTGTTAGGTTCTAGGAAGATTCAAACACACTAAAACCTATAACCTAAAACCTAAAACCTCGTTTAGTGAATGCTTGAAGTTAAGCTGTAGAGCGGCACAAGGATCGAGGCGAAGAGAAGCCCCACCATGGCTCCAATCACGATCATAAGAAGGGGTTGAATAAGGTCTACGAGATTATTGATGACTTCGTCCGCCTCGCGGCCGTAGGAAGCGGCGATGCGCTGGAATATCTGCTCTATTTTCCCCGTCGTCTCCCCCACGGCGACCATCTGCGCCACAAGAGACGGGAAAAATTCCGGGTGTCGCTCGATGCTCTGCGACATCAGATTCCCCTGCCGCACGTCTTCGGCGATCTCATGGATCACGTCGCGGTAGAGAACGTTCCCAACCATGTGGCTGATCACCTCGAGAGCCTGCGCGATGGGAATGCCGCCGTGAATGAGAAGCGATGCGGAATTCGCGAACCTGGTCATGATGACGGGCAGATAGACCTTGTTCAGGATCGGCAGCCTGATTTTCATGTCGTCGACGAGCGCCTCGCCCTCGGTCGTCCTCGAATAATTCGCGAGTAGTATTCCTATGATGATTAATACCAAGATCACAATGGGCCACCATTTTCCTAAAAAATTTCCCGACCCCAAAAGGATCTTCGTATAAATCGGGAGTTTCACGCCGCTCTGCTCGAACACGGGCGCGATCTGCGGGAAAACAAATGTGACCATGATGAAACCGACGACGAGAAAAAGGCTGACGACGACCCCCGGATAGATCATGGCCGACTTGGCCTTGCTCGTGAGCGTCGCCTCTTTCTCAGTGTAGTCCGCGAGAAATCCAGCGACCTCGTTCAGGTTCCCGGTAATTTCCGCCGCGCGCACCATCTCAATATAGAAAGGCTGGAAGATATCGCCTTGCCGCTCCAGTGCTTGCGAGAAAGAAAGGCCGGCGTCGATATCTTCAGAAACCTGGAACACGGCCTCCTTCAGTCTCGGCTGTCTCGTCTGCTCGCGGAGCGTCTTCAGGGCGGTATTCAAGGGCAGCCGCGCTTCGAGGAGCGTCGAGAGTTGGCGCGTGAACACCACCATGTCCTTGGACTTGACGCGAGTGAAAAAATTCGAGATCAAGTCGTACCAGTGCGGTGACTCGGTGGACTCGAGGGTTAGGATAAAAAGCTCGTGGGTGGCCAGGATGTTCGCGGCGGAGTCGCGGCTTCCCGCCTCGACAAAACCCATTTGCAGCTCGCCGTTTTTGGTTTTTGCTTTGTACTGAAATTTCATAAGCTTTTAGCTTTTAGCTTTGAGCTTTTAGGGATTTTATATCGCCAGCATTACGCCTAACACCTAAAAGCTAACAGCTAAAATCTTCTTATGTCCTTTCTAAGAGAATTCTTAGCTCCGCGGGATTGAGCGAATATAACTCTCCGTTCTCAAGGGATATTTCTTTGTTCTTGATGAGGCCGACGAGCGAACGGTTCAGGGTCACCATTCCTTCCTGGAGGCTCGTTTCGATCACGAGGTCGATCTGATAGATCTTTCGCTCGCGGATCAGATTCCTGATGGCGGGATTCACGATCATGATCTCCGTGGCGGGAATGCGCCCCCCGGAAATGTGTGGCAGGAGACGTTCGGAGACGATGGCGACGAGTGTTGCCGCGAGCTGGGACGTCACCTGTCCCTGCTGGCCGGACGGGAAAGAATCAATGATACGGTCGATCGTCTGCGAAGCGGAGTTCGTGTGGAGCGTGGAGAACACGAGATGGCCGGTCTCGGCCGCGGTCATCGCCGTCGCGATCGAGACGGCGTCGCGCATTTCACCGACCATTAGCACGTCCGGATCCTGCCGCAAGACCGTTCGGAGTCCGGCGTGGAACGTCGGCGTGTCGGAGCCCACCTCCCTCTGAGAAACGATCGAGCGATCTTGCGTGAAGAGGTACTCGATCGGATCTTCGATCGTGATGATGTGATCCGAGCGCGTATGGTTGACCTCGTCCAAGATCGCGGCGAGCGTCGATGATTTCCCGTGGCCGGCGGGACCCACGATCAGCACAAACCCCTGCGAAAGCCGCGCGAAGTCGTGAAGGATCGGCGGCAGATTCAATTCTTCGATCGTCCTGATGCGCGACTGGATCAAGCGGAGCGCCGCCGCGAGATATCCGCGCTGAAAGTACGCATTCACCCGGAAGCGCGCCTTGTCCTCAAAGCCGTACGCGAAATCGAGCTGCCGCTCCCGGAGAAGCTTCTCTTTCTGCTCGGGGGTCAAAAGCCCATAGATTAATTCCTCTGTTACATCGGGCGTCATGATTTGCTCTTTTTGAAGAGGCACGAGCACGCCATCGATGCGGAGCGTGGGGCGCCTCCCCACCGCGATGTGGAGATCCGACGCGTTCTGCTTCGCGGTAGTGACGAGAAGGTCTTTTAGTTTTGCTGAAGGGTCCATAGTGTTGAATTTCTAAATTCTAATATCTAATTTCTAAACAAATCCCAAACCCTAATCACTAAAACCCGGGATGCTTCAGGTTTATGATTTTGGTCATTAGGATTTGTTTCGGATTTAGAAATTAGTGCTTAGAAATTAAGCATATCACATATCCTCGGTTTCCCGGATCACTTCCTCGATGGACACTTTCCCTTGGAGCGCCTTCAGGACCCCGTCCTGCCGCAACGTGATCATTCCCTGGCTTTTCGCCTCTCTCATGATCTTCTGGATCGTCGGACCGCTCGCGATTATCTCCTCAAGCGCAGGTGACATTTTGAAAACTTCAAAAAGCGCCCCCCGTCCCATAACCCCCCGTCCTTTGCATTTCGGGCACCCTTTCGAGTGGTAGATCTTGTACGGCTCTTTGAACTCGCTTTGTATCTCAGCCGCGAGGTCGCTTAACGCTTTTTTGATGACTTTCTCTACGGCCGCCGGGGCCTCTTCCGCCTCTTTGCAATCGGGACACAAGAGTCCCACCAGACGTTGAGCGACCATGAGGTTCAGGGAAACGGGCAAAAGAAACGGCTCGACTTTCATGTCGATGAGGCGGGGGATGACGCCCGCGGAATTGTTGGTGTGAAGGGTCGAGAGCACCACATGCCCCGTGAGCGCCGCCTGCACGGCGAGCCCCGCCGTTTCGTTGTCGCGGACCTCGCCCACCATGATGACGTCCGGGTCCTGACGCAGGATCTGGCGAAGACCAGAAGCGAAATCATATCCGATCTCCGGCCGCACCTGCGATTGGTTGATGCCCGAGACGAAATATTCCACCGGATCCTCAAGGCTGACGATATTCACGTCCTCTTTGTTCAATGTCTGCAAGAGCGCGTAGAGCGTCGTCGTTTTCCCGGAGCCGGTCGGGCCGGTCACAAGGACCATGCCGAACGGCTTTTCAAGTCCTTCAACCAGGATCTTTCTGTTGCTGTAGAGCAGATCGAGCGTCTCGAAATTTTTAAGGCCGGTCGTGGGATCAAGCACGCGGATCGCGACCTTCTCGCCCATGGGCGTTGGGAAAGTGGCCACGCGGAAGTCAATGTCCCTGTCAAAAATGTGGGTGCGGAAACGCCCGTCCTGAGGCATTCGTGTTTCGTCGATCTTAAGATTTGAGATGATCTTCACGCGCGAGGTAACGGGCTGGGTAAGCTCGAGAGGGAGCGCGGCCACTTCCTTGAGGTCGCCATCAACGCGGAAGCGAACTCTCAAATACGTCTGCTGCGGTTCGATGTGGATGTCCGAGGCGCGGCTCGCGACGGCCTCTTTGAATGTTTGCGCGACGATCTTCACGATCGGCGCCTCTTCCTCCCCAACCGCCTCTTCAAGCCCCACCATCTTCTGCGCACTTTGTCCCTTCTTGATGTTCAACGACTGCACCGCGCGCTCCACCTCGGAGCGATACGGCGAATAACGCCTCAAGACCTCCTGCCAGTCGCTCCACGATATCAAATATACGCCGAGGTTTAATTGGCTCCGCCTGCCGATGAACTTCAAGGCGTCCTGCGCCTTCACGTCGTCAGGATTAACCATCCCCACGACGAGCAATTTGTCCTGCTTCGCGATCGGCACGGCGGCGTAGGTGCGGGCGACCTCTTCGGGAATGATCTCGAAAAGCTCCTGTCCGATGCTCGCGGCATCGATCTTTTTGTACGGAACCTTGATGACGGCGCTCTTGAGCTCCACCACCTTTTTATCGTCAAGCAACCGCTGGTTCGAGATAAGCGCTTCTACGGTTTGCCCCGAAAGCAGTGCGTCGCGTTTCAGTTTATTCAGGGCGGTTTCGGTCAAGAGGCCGGCTTGTTGGATCTGTTGGAGAAGTTGGTCGTTCGTCATAGCGAGGTGTTAGGTTTTAGGTGTTAGGTGTTAGGTTGCGAGTTTCACTAAAACCTAAAACCTATAACCTAAAACCTGCTTTAGAACGGTAGGAACGGATTCGCGCGGCCGGCATTACCGGGTTGAGGAACGGTGACGTAGGCCTTCAAGGATTTGTCCAAAACGCTCGCAATCTCGTCCGGATTCAAGTTAACGTTGGCAAGCGGATTTATGTTCTGGAACGTCGGCGGTATCGCGACCTCAATAATCTGCGGCTGCGCGAAAAAGATATAGTATATCGCGATGATTATGACGAGAAGAACCACGAGCCAGGTGATTATTTTCGTGATGCTGATCCGATTTACTTCTTCTTCGATGACGATGGCCATTAGTTTTAGGTGTTAGCTTTTAGGTGTTAGGTGTTAGGGATGTAAGTTGTAGGTTTCATCTAGCACCTTACACCTAGAACCTAAAACCTGTCTCAGGGGCTTTGGTAATAGGCGGTCACGCCAACATCAAAATTATACGCTTGTTGGACGATTTTTGCCTGACCGATGCCCTGTGCGACCGCGTGCGGCTGGATACCAAGCGACTTGAGGTCGAAAACACGGATGTTCGTTCCGAGAAGCGAAATGAATTGTTTTAGATTTTCGTATTGGCCTTCCAGTTTGAGCTGAATGGAAACGGTGCCGATCGGCTTCTGGAGGGATGCCTGAAAGCTTGCCGCCGCGGGCGCCGCTCCAGCCGCGGCCGCTGGTTTCTTCGCTGACGCGTTCTGTATCCCCGTCGCGGATACAGTAAGGGATTGGAGGGCGAGAGAACTCTGAGATGCAAGGCCGTATAGCTGAGCAATCGCTCCTACAACGTCTTCATTGATCGGGAGCGCCGAAGAAACGGCATCCTGGATCCGCGCCTGATTCTCATATGAGCTGATGAGATCTTGCACTTTTTTCACGGTACTTTGTTCGGCATTCAAGAATTGCTGCTCCGAAACGTACGCGGATTTGGCGGATTGCGCGTCGTCGTAAGCCGGCTGGACGAACTCAAAGTAAATGACGAACGCCGCCGTCAAAAAGACCAATCCGATTACTATGCTCGCGAATCGTTTGGTGGTTTGTTTCATATAAAATTGATGGGGTTAAGAGATATGAGGTAAGAATGGCGTTTTAAAGAATTCTCAAATCTTGTCTCTTAAATCTTCATTCTTGATCACTTAGTCAGGTTGGCTACGGCCAAGAAAAAGCCGGGCTGGAACGTAAGGACAACATCGAATTGCCAGACGCCGTTCGAAAACGAAATACTGCTCACGCTTAAACGCTGCACCGTGTCCTTCTGGCTCGCGAAATCCACGAGTTGCTGATCCACGTCATCCATCGTCTTCGCGATCCCCCCAAGAGCGAGTTGGTTGGTCGCGGCAGTCAGGATGAACTTCGTGAAATACACGTTGGTCTCCGTGTTCTTTTCAAGCCAGCCAAACACGGGCGATGCCGAATTGTGTTTAGCGAGAATTATCTGCAAATTGGCGAGCTGCGAATAAAAAGCGGCGAGCTGCGTTTGTTTTTCGACCGGCACCTTCTGGCTGAACGACTGGAGCTGGTCCTTAAGCCGCTGCGTCTCCGAATCCAAATACGGGCGGTACCCGTAGGCCAGCCCGAAATAGACAAGGAGACTTATGAAAAATATCGTGCCCGCGAACATTAAAAGCTGGCCCGACCAGCCCGGCGTCCTGGCCGGCTCGCGTCCCAATTGTTCAATGACTTTTTGAGGCAGGGCCATGAATTTTAGGTGTTAGTTTTTAGGTTTTAGGTTTTAGTAACTCGTGCCTTGTCTCTAGCACCTAGAACCTAACACCTTGAACCTGTTTTTAAATGAATTCTCTGAGCGTTAGTCCCAGCGCCACGCTCATGATCGGGTTGAGTTCCGCGACGAGAGGCTCGATCGCCGATTGATATTCGAACTTCGTGAAAGGCGCCCCCTTCACGACCGGTATGTTCATTTCACGCTCGACATACTTTTCGATCCCAAGGAGATTCGCGCCTCCTCCCGCAAGGATCATCCGCTCCAATTTGGGGGCTTCCGGAAACTGGCCCACATACTTGTATTGGGCCTTTTTGATCTCATTAATTATAGCATCCAAAAACGGCAGCATGATTGTGGATAACTCGTAGTTGGGACCTGTTCCAACGATCCCCCGCTCTTTTTTTAGCTCCTCCGCGCGCAGCGGATTGATGCTCAGACTCGTGGCCAGGGACTGCGTTAAGGACGCTCCCGCGAAATCGCTCTGCGCGTTGAACTTCAGCAGGCCTTTTTCGAGAAAGGCGATGTTCGTGGAGCGGGACCCGATGTCGACGACGATCGTTGGGGTGGGGTCAATGCCGCCGAATATCCGCGCCAGGCTCAAAGACTCGATCTCGAGCGCCTTTAAGGTCAATCCCGCCATCTTAAATATCCGCTGATATCTTTTGATCTGCTCCTGCGGGACGGAGATCAAAAGGATCTGCTGATGCACGAATCCTTTGTCATCCTTGAACTCGCCGACCTTCATCCAGTCGATCGCGATCTCCGAAAGCGGAAGCGGCACATATTGCTTTACTTGATACGTCATCGCTCTTTGAAGGTCCGCCGGGCTCATCGCCGGGAAATCGAGCACGGTGAGGAAGGCGGAGAACGTCGGGATTGAAGCAATCACCTCCGTCGCCCGCGGCTTCATCTCGCGAAGAATGACCTTCAGAAGCTCAAGCACTTCCTTTTCGAAGATCTTGAGCGAGCTCGTTTGGAGCACCTGATTCGCGCGCGCGAGATATCCGCTCGACTCCAAAAAACCGTAGTTCACGACCTCCGCCGCGCGCTGTTTCCCTGCCTTCACTTCCACGACTTTGATCGACGTGGTACCGATGTCAACGCCAAGATAAGTCGGCAAGACGCTCTGTTTGAAAAAATTTAAAATGCTCGGCATTCCTTTGATTATACATCAAAAAATAGATAATTAGTAATTGGCAATTAGCAATTAGCAATTAGTAATTAGTAAATTTTAAATCGGGATTGCCAATTGCCAATTGCTAATTACTAGTTACTGATTACTAGTTACTAATTACGATTATCGTTTCCGACTTCATATTTTTTTGAACACGATGTGTTATGAGTAATCAATGCGTTTCAGCACGGTAATTAATCTCCTCTTCCCTCCGCGCTGCCTCAATTGCCGGAAAAACGCGGGGAGCGGGATCGCGCTTTGTGGCGCCTGCGCGAAAAGCGTACGCCTCAATCAAAGTCTTTTCTGCGGCAAGTGCCGCGCCCGTTTACCCTCCGTAGCCTTGCCCGTCCTCCGCAGTAGCACTGCTACGGAGGATGGAGCGAAGGAGGGCCTTCCCACCATAAAAAGAATCTGCCACAGAGATTTCCCTTATATTCTCGGCGCGGCGACAGAGTACGATACGGCCGCGGTCAAAAATCTCATCCACGACCTCAAATTCCGCTACATTAAGGATGCCGCGAAACCGCTCGCGGAATTCCTCGTGGAATATATAGAGAGCCGTGAGCTCACGCTTCAAGGATACATCGCGGTTCCCCTTCCTCTTTCAGCTAAGCGATTACGGCAACGAGAATTCAATCAGTCCGAACTTGTCGCAGGGATCTTCGCCGCGCGTTTCGGCCTGCCGCTTGAAACAAAGATACTTCTGCGCACGAAACACGGGAAACCGCAGAGCGAAACGAAAAGCGTGATCGAGCGCAAAGAAAATATCAAAGGTTGTTTTGCGGTAAACCGCCTCGCCCCCAATGTGATTGGCGCGGTGGTAAAAGATCCTGAACCGCTTCGTGGAAAGAACATCGTTTTGATCGACGACGTCACAACCTCGGGCGCGACGCTCTTCGAGGCCGCGAGTGTCTTGAAATCCGCCGGCGCCAAGAAAATTCTCGCGCTTACCGTCGCAAAAGCATGACTCAGCTTTTAGCTGTTAGCTTTTAGCTTTTAGGTTTTAGATCCTAATGGTATACTAAAAATGATTTTTGTCTCTTTCTAGAAGCTAACACCTAAAAGCTAAAACCTCATTTTTATGGCACCTTTTGAACTTAGATGGCAGGCTCCGGAATATGAATTCAGGCCAAAAGGCATCTCCTGGTACTGGATCTCGATCATCGTCGCGGTCATCGTGCTCGGTCTCGCCGTATGGCAAAAGAACTTTCTCTTTGGATTCTTCGTGGTCATCGCGGAGATACTGATCCTCGCTTGGGCGAACCGCGAGCCTCCCTCCGTTCTGTTCATCCTGAACGAGAAGGGGCTCTCTGTGGGCAGCCGAAAATCATACGCCTACGCCGAGATGGAAAGCTGGAGCATTAATGATTTTGGAGAAACGGAGTGGCCAAGTCTATTCTTCCAATTCCACAAACACCTCAAACCCGCGCTCAAAATAAAAATCCCGAAAAACCGCGTCGCGGAGGTTAAAAAAACGCTTAAAGACTTGCTTCCGGAGGTAGAGCACGAACATTCAATGCTCGACACGCTCGAAGAGTTCATTGGGTTTTGAAAGTCCCAGCTCTTGCTTGCAATTCCCTTCTGGTGCCCTTCTGCGATCTCGGACCTTTGAGTGGCAAGCCCCGCAAGCGTTTTTGAGGACATCGTTTAGTTTCGCTTCAAAGCACCTCGGTTGCGATGAAATAACCTAGAAATGCCGAGTCCTATAAAATATAGGATGGTGCCGTTAAGAAGAATGAGTATTATGAATACCGGAAGTGAAGATGGCACGTCTCCCAAAATAAACGGCCAAGGCATTATTGCAAGAAGGAGCATAGAGCCACAAAACCACCCCTCACAAGACAATGCAGCAAACCACACATATCCTAAAAATAAAATGTATAGGATAACTAGGGCCCACCCCAGCTTCGATTTCATAATATGTTTATTGTAGCATACCGACAGACTCTCTTGGCTCGGTTATCATGGTTGCCCATGCAAGGCAACCACCTCGGTCGCTTTTTAGTTGTGCCCTTCCCCGGTCTCGGACCTTTGTGGGACGAACCCCCGCAAGCATTCCTGGGGACTCCTTTCAACTTCTCATTGAAGCACCTAGGTCTCGGCTATTTCTGAAACTGGCTTAGTTTTATCGAACGATGTGAACGCGCACTTGATCATCGGCGACCGTGATAAAATCTCCTCCCTCTGCGGTATGATTCGTCACACTGCAAAATAGAGCGTAAACAAATTCGTTCCCGGTGTATCCAAGAGAAGACGGCTCCGGGATGTTTACATATTTTTCGCCACTCGGCGAAACGCTTCCGGGAATTCCAACAAATCCGCTAATACTACAGTCGGAGCCGTTTTCGGACGACCAAGTGAGATGTACTCGCTCTCCAACGCTTGCATTTACAGGACCATCCGAACCGTTAACTTTGATATCCACCACCGGTTTTTCTGGGTAGGGACCTTGCTGTGTATTCTGTTGTTGAACTCGACCACTAGCTCCCCCTAACATGTCCTTTGCGATTGCACGGAAGAGCAGATTCTTTTTTTTGTTATCGAGATAAAAGATATACACGCCATCAACTTGGACGTAGATGTCGTTTTTTATAAAGTGAAAGATATTATAGGATCGATCCCCGGTGTTTTGATGTTGCACTCTATGCTCGACCAAAACCTTAGCGCCAAGTATTTTCTCTTCCATAACCCCCACTCGCTCCTCCGGACTGCCAGTTGTCTTAATATTCTTCTGCTTAACCGCAAGGTCAATATAGTCATCGTAAAGAGGGCCTCTTACCGAGCCCTCCCTGACACGCAGGTCATCAAACCTGCCTATTCCAAGCTCCGGGTACTCTTTTCTCACGTTGAGTTTGTAGACAACGTCGAGAGTGCTGGTGCCTTGCGCCAACACGTCGTATATTGCCGTACCCGGTTGAAAACTTATATATTGCCAACCAGCTCCAAAGAATTCATCATAAATTTTTGGATCCGGATCGTATGTTTGAAAGTTAGCAAACTTTGCGAAACACTTTCTTTGTAAATCACTTGGCGCCCACCCCTCTCTTGTTAAGGCAACCGCACACACATTGACCAGATTGCCTTCGACCCCAGAATTGACCTGACTGTCCCCACCTCTCGGCCCAAAACCCAATTTAACCGTACAATATTCCTTGTTTGAAATGTTTCCCGAGAAACCTCCCGATTTAATCTCTTCTGAAAAAGAGTTGCAAAATTTTTCTTTTTCGGAGACATCAGCCCTGCTCAGTTGCTCAATAAACAAGTTAAGCAGAATATCCATTTCGAACGTGGGGTTTGACGTTTTAGTTCCTTCTGGTCCCGAAGTAATAATTACACTCCCTCCGACGCCCTGACTTAGCGAAATATCTTTAAGTAATTTTTCTTCGCTAAATGAGCTAAGAAGACACTTGTCTGTTTGGGGAAATGTCACTTTAAGGGGGTAAATGAACGACGCTTTTTCTTTGTTGCAGTTGCTTATTTTAGAGTGTACGAAATTTGCGTAACATGGCTCAGACACAGACAATCCGCAACTCTTAACGATTGCCGCATCTGAGGCAAATGGAGGTGGCGGAGCCAGGCGAAAAATGAAACCGCTAAATAAGAGTATGAAGATTATATTGGAGAACACAAAACTTTTTCTAACTGACCGTATGTTTTCTACATGTTCACCAATCTCTGCAACTCTTCTTTTCAGCCTGAGAATAAGATGTGTTGCAATATAACCAAGAAAAAAAGCGGAGGTAGATATTATTATTGCTGGGAAAAACTTAAGGATTGATGGTATTTTATAAAATGAAGAATAAGGGTACGTGATTTTATGCAAAATTTGCAAAACGAGCCAGAGTATCGGCTGCACAGGAATAGAGGCTATCGCAAATGGGTATAACCCTATACACCCCAATCCACCATAACAAGGTTCAATTAAAACGAGCGCTGAAAAAGCGGTAACTGCACTCAATATCAAAAAAATAATCGTGAAAACTAAATGGGGCTTACTAGCGACCCAACTTAGCAACCCGTTCTTTTTTATAGTTTCTCCCGCCGATTGTTGTTGAAAACCAGTGGTCGGATTTTCTTGCATGTTTTTATTATAACTTAAACCTTCGGAGTCAAAAACTAAGCGTCCCCGGTCGCCCGTGCAAGGCGACCACCTCGGTCGCTTTTCAGTGGTGCCCCCGCGAGGAATCGAACCTCGATTACAAGATCCGCAATCTTGCGTCCTATCCGTTGAACGACGAGGGCTAATTGTAAACATTATGCCGCAAAACCATTAAATATGGTAGAGGGCGGCTCGCAAAGACAAATATTCAGGGCATAAAATGATATACTCAATTAATGCCGGCGGACCGGAAAACGAAAAAAGTTCTCACGCTCGCACTTATCGTCGCGGCAAGCGCGGCATTCACTTCCTTCCTGATCTTTGCTCTCTCCGGGGGACTACAAATTCAGTCGCCCCCCTCTCCCTCTGTCTCTCATGTCGTCCCCGTTCCCTCGAACACTTCTTCGAGCGCTAAGGTAAGCGCGAGCTCATCCCCCGCGGCGGCGAAGCTTCCCGTTGTCCATCAAGCGGCGCCTCCAGGGTTCAGGGGCCCCACCGGCCCGCCGCACGTGAACGGCCCCAAGTCAAATCCGCCGAATTATTGAAACCTTACCGCGACAATGCTATGCTTAGGTGGTGGATGGTAGTTCGACAATTGAAGAGCGTATTTTGAGTTTACGCAAAAAAGAAAAAAGCTATGCAGAAATAGCGTCGATTTTGAGTATTTCAAAAAGCACCGTTGCGTATTGGATTGGGGACAATCCAGAGTCTAAAAAAATAAAAGACATCCTGACTCGGAAAAATATTTCAAAGAGTCGGCGTCGAATCAGAAACGTCATAAAAGCATCAAAGGAAAAGTGGGCTGCGTGGGCAAAAGAAGCGCATGAGGAAGCGGTAAAGAACTTTCCCGCACTCGCAAAAAATCCATTATTTATCGCTGGAATTATGATTTATTGGGGCGAAGGCGACAGTAAGCCTAAAAATCCTTTGCGGATATCGAATACTGATCCACGGATGATCAAATTATACGTTGAGTTCATCAAAAATATTCTGAAAGTGCCTGAAGAAAAAATTCGCCTAGGTCTTATTATTTACCCGGATCTATCTGACACTGAGTGCAAAAACTTTTGGGCGAAAATAACTAACTTGGAAAAGACTAACTTCATGAAAACTCAGTACATTCGCGGCTACCACCCGACAAAAAGATTGTCTCACGGAATTTGCATGGTGGTTGTGAATAGCCGCCAACAGAAGATAAAGTTACTGGAATGGATTGACCTTTTTTATAAAAAATCTATAATTCAGTGAATATGCGGGGTTAGTACAGTGGTAGTACGCGTGCTTGCCAAGCACGATACGCGAGTTCGATTCTCGTACCCCGCTCCCCCAGTCCAACTGGGTCCCCCCTCAGTTAGAATGGGGCGCCAAGTTCGACTTGGCTCCCTATATATATAATTTTTTTCTCGCAAAGTCTGACTTTGCGAATATAAATTTCAACTTTCCCTTATCTCGCCAAGTCAGACTTGGCCTCGATGCTATACGACTTGGAACCACTACGCCTCCTTATTCTCGCGCGCACATCCGTGCTTGGATTAAAACAGCTTCGTTCATGAGAGCCCCCGGTTCCGCACTTCGCGATTGTTGTATAATTAACCTGATGAGCAAGAAAATAGATTACGCGACGAAGAGCGCGCCGGAGGTGGTGGACCAGATGCTCCACCAGGCGATCGAGAGCAAGGCGTCCGATGTCCATCTCGACCCCGAACGCGACGGCATGAACATCCGCTTGCGCGTTGACGGCACTCTCTACCCAATCGAAAAACTCCAGACATTTGCCGAAGAAGAGATCGTCTCCCGCATCAAAGTCGTGGCCCAAATGGATATCGCCGAACACCGCTTCCCTCAGGACGGCCACTTCGAATTCACTCATAACGAAAGGATCTATAACATCCGCGTCTCAACGGCTCCCACGATCTATGGCGAAGCGGTCGCCCTCCGGATACTGAACCGCGAAGACGTGATCGTGAACCTCGGCGACCTGGGCCTCAACCCCGGGCAGCTCGAGACCATCACAAAAATAATCGCGAGCCCGTATGGCATAGTGCTCGTGACGGGCCCGACCGGTTCCGGCAAGACCACGCTCCTCTACTCGATACTCAGCACCTTCAATAAATCTTCGAGAAATATCATCACGCTCGAAGACCCGGTGGAATTCCCAATGTCCTCCGTGCGCCAGATTCAGATCGAAGAGAACATCGGATTGGGATTCGCCAAATCCATGCGCGCCGTCGTGCGGCAAGACCCCGACATTATCATGCTCGGTGAAATACGGGACACGGACTCCGCGCAAATGGCCTTTCAATCAGCATTGACCGGCATTCTTATCTTCTCCACGTTCCATACGTTCGATGTGCCGGGGCTCGTGATCCGCCTAATCGAAATGGGGGTGCCGAGGTCCGTCGTCGCGCACGCCTTGTCGGGCGTGATATCCACGCGCCTTGTGCGGAAGATCTGTCCATCGTGCGCAGCGCCTTACATACTCACCGACTTCGAAAAAAAATCTCTTGGTGACGGCGCGGACCTCTCGGGCGAGTTCAAGAAAGGAAAGGGGTGCGCGACGTGCCGTGAGAGCGGTTATCTCGGGCGAACAGGACTTTTTGAGATCGTCCAGTTCGACGAAGAGATCAGATCGAACATTATCGAAGGAATGCCGGCATCGGCGCTCCGTGAATTTCTCGCCAAAAAATCGCCGATGAACCTCCGCGCTTCCGCCATAGAAAAGATCGCGAACGGCATCACGACTCCCGAGGAGGTCCTCCGTGTGATAGGTATGTCGGTATAGAAAAAAATATATCATCCGTCGCCGATGCGGAAATCGTGATCCATGCTTTTTGGAAAATTTTCACAACCTGGATCCCCGCCTTCGCGGGGACGACAGACTTTCGTCTGTCGTTTTTTGACTAAAACCTTCAGAAAAGATAGTATAAGTTGGTTAAAATGGACGTAAAACCGCTCCCAATCAGACTGAGTAACCAATTATCAACTATTACGTTTTCTATGGTAGATGGCGAGGAAAAGTTAATACAAAGTGCCATCAAGGGCGGGGCCTCGGCTTTCGGTTCTCTCTATAATTATTACCAACCGAAGATCTATCGGTTTGTGCTAATCAAGGTAGGCCGTCGTGAGGAAGCCGAGGACCTGACCCACGAGGTATTCAAGAACGCGTGGCTAAACATCGGCACGTACAAGCATCTCGGATTTCCTTTCTCGAGCTGGCTCTATAGGATCGCGAAAAATCAGATCGTTGATTATTACCGGGCAAGGAAGGAAGAGGTGGGATTGGATAAGGTCGATCCGGAATACTTCATCGCTCCCGCTTTGGCCCAATTCGATCTCGGAGCGAAAATGGAGATCGAACGCGTACGCGCCGCCATTCAAAAACTGAAACCGGAATATCAGGACGTCGTCATTATGCGCTTCGTGGAGGATATCTCGATCAAAGAAGTCGCCGCGGCGCTCGAGAAAAGCGAGGGCGCGATAAAACTCCTTCAGCACCGCGCGATAAAAGAACTGAAAGAGAAATTAGTAAATAGCAATTAGTAAATAGTAATTAGTAAATAGTAATTAGTAAATCTCCAGTTACAAGTTGCCAATTACTACATTTTATGGAACTTAACGAACTATTAAAACAATTTAAAAATATCGAACCGGATAAAGGCTTTTCGCGGCGGTCTTTGCATTTGATCTTGTATTCCATGCCCGCAAGGAAATCAACCGCGCGCGAAATATTTTTAAACAGCGTTGAATTCGCCGCGGCGGTCGCGCTTTCCGGACTTTTCATATTTATGGTCGTGGGCGGCCTCTCCTCTTCGAATATTCCTTCACCTCTCCAAATTTCAAGCCTCAATCCCTCCACCCTTCAAGCCGAGGCGCACGCGATCGATATACAGATAGAGCTCGTTAATTTGAACTACAATCTGGGATCCATAGCCGGCGCGACCTCAAGCGAATCAACCCCTCCGGTCGCTCATCCCTCGAACGGACCAGCAAGCATCGTTCTCCCGAATTCCATCCCGGCCTCTTCCTTCACGCCAACAAGCACCTTTTCGGTGGACCAGGCCCTTGAGCAGCTATCAAAGTAAGCCGCGTGTCTCCTAAATCCATGACCCAGAATCATAAATCGGCGGGTTTAAGAACGTTCGCGGCTCTTTTTCTTATGGTCGCGGCACAGACCCCGTACGTGTTTACGGGCCTGGCTCGCGCACAAACAGTAGTGACTCGGATTGGCGTGGGGTGCGGCGTGAGCGAGGAGAAGTTCAATGCATTACGATCGGTCCAAAGCGATCCGTCCTTGAGCTACCTTGACGAACTCACGAGCGAACTCCGGATTAGGAAGGAACTTCTCTCTGAAACCGTGGGTTGCGCGATACAAGAGGCGCTGTCGCTCCAATCAACCCTCAAGACAACTTCCGTAAATGACCAGGAGATAAAAAGCGCGCAGACACAATTAGAGGACCGCCTCGCGGACGCACTCAATTATTACGGATTGCAAAAAGCGAAAATTCCCGACCTTGGCATCCAGGGGAGTAAAGATTTCGCCGCGAGCCTTCAAGCGTGGCGTGAAGGAACCTACGCCCCGATCGCGAAGGAAGCTTCGAACGTGATCATTTGGGCGGGCAATCAAGGCCTTATCGCAACAGCAGAGAACAGAATGAATCAAATGGGACATACGATGGAGCTTTTGAACCTCGTCGGAAACACGGACCTCACAACTTTATGGAACGACGCGCAAGAGAGCTTTAAAACGACCCTCGACATCAATCAAAAGGCCCGGGATGCTCTGCGTGTGATTGGAGACGCGAAGCAAACGCTCGACCTTATAAAATCGTCTCTCGATGCCCTCGCGTTGACCTATCAAAAACTCTTTGAGCTGAACAATAGGCTCGTGAACAATCCGACAGGATCTAACAAATAGGAATTCCAGTGAAAATAAAAAATACCGCCGAGTCTTACTCGGCGGTATTTTTTGCGGTTATAAAGGATCCTTCGTAACCGTTCTAGAGCACTGCTTCCTTAAGACCTTTTCCCGCGCGGAACTTCGGTTTTACCGAGGCCTTGATCTGAATAGACTCACCGGTCTTGGGATTCCTTCCCATGCGCGCCGCGCGTTTTACCACGCGAAACGTGCCGAAACCAGTGATGGCGACCTCTTCGCCACGGGCCATGGTCTTTACGATGGTGTCAAATAACGCTTCTACCACCTTCTCCGCCTGTACCTTCGTCTCGAGACCGGCGGCCTTCATCACGGCTTCAATCAATCCTGCTTTTGTCATTGAATATGATTAGCTTTTAGGTTTTAGCTTCTAGGTTATAGTGACGAAACTGTATCATGCTAAAACCTAGCACCTATAAGCTAAAAGCTAGTTCTCTTTCGACCTTTATTCCCCTTGCATTGAGTATAGCAAATTCAGCCCGAAATCACTACTTAATACCGAGCTGATCCAAGATGGGCTTCAGTGCGCCATAATAAGCGCTTTTCGTAAAGTCGAATTTCTTCGCCGCGTCCGTGAGTTCTCTCCTCGCGCCTTCAAGATCCTTCTTCTCGAAATACGCCACCCCTAATTTAATTTCCGTTTCGGTATCTCCCGGTTCCATGGCAAGCGTTGTTTTATAGAGATCGATGGCCTCGTCCAAATACTTGGGATCTTTCGCGGCGTCCGCAAGGTCGGCGAGAAAGTCAGCGACGACACGCGGTTCGTAATAAGTTTTCCACTGCCGTCCCAAGCGCATTGCTTCCTTGATCTCGTTGTAGGCGCTCGTCGAACTCGTGACCGAGTCGCTTGTCGCAAACTTCAGGATGCCGTAATAGAAATGCGCATCCGAGACCTTCGGGTCGAGATCGAGAGCGGTTTTCAAAATGGCGAGCGCGGCAGCATTCCCCGCCTCGACGGGTTTGCCGTCACACTGCTTGATTCCACTTGATCCCTCAAGTGATTTCGTTTTCGCGAGAGAAAAATATACCTCTTGCCGATTTGGGCTCAGCGTAAGCGCGATCTCGGCCTCCTTCTCGGCCTCGCATAAATATTTCTGCGGGTCGAGCGCGGACACCTCATTATAGATATCGACGAGCGCGTAGTGGTTGTAGGCGTCCAAAGGATGCGCGTCGCGCGCGTCTTCAAAAGCGCGCACGCCGTCGCGGACATCCTGATCCGAAATATAGCCTGGATAATAAAAATAAACCTGGGCAACCTCGGTCGCGAAGTCGCGACCGAAGTTCCACCGGTACGGGGTCCAGGCCCTGCTTGCTTCCCTGAAATAATCCATTCCTTCGGCTTGCCGGCGGCTTACAACACTGCTGAATCCCCGATATTGATCATACGAGGCCTTGAGCGTGGGGATATTCATGATATATGCCAGAAGCAATCCGCACCCGAAGCAGATCGCCGGGAGATAGCTTTTCCCAGTGGCAGCCTTCCAGTTCACAAGCCTCTTCTCATCGCGCCGCGCGCTGTCCTTTTTTTCTTTGCTCATCAGGGATTCCTTATACTCTGCGTCTATGACTCCAAAGAGAAAATAGAGCATTAATAATCCGCCGATGGTTTCGAACACGAAAAGTTCGCTTACCACGTAAGCGACGGCGGCGGGAATGATCGCTCCCATCCATAATCGGTCCCTAAGTCTCGTTGCCTCAAATATAAAGATGCCTATGAGAGAAAAATACGCGAGCGCGAGCGGCACCCCTCCCGAAACCAACTGCTCCATTGCGAAATTGTGCGGCTTGTCGAAGCGCGTCTCCTGATACGAGAACTCGAGCGCCTTCGGATCGTAAAATTTGTTGAATGCGATATTAAAATTTTCCGGACCCCATCCCAAAACCGGCCTTTCAAGGAATCCGTTCCAGGCGGCACGAAGCGCAATGAGCCTCGGCGCAAAATCCTGGTCGCCCGCGGAGAGGGAAAGAGAGATGTTCCTGAATCGCGCCAGCCCGGGAACGCGGGCCCAAAAATCATTTTTTTTCGTGAACCAAAAAGTGGCGCCAAGAGCTAAAAGCAAAAAAAGGACTGCTGCGTACAAGCGGCGGTCGCGGAGCAAGCGGAAGCGCAGTTCCGGGGGCCGCACGGCGAATACGACGAGCATCGCGAGAAATCCAAACCCGAGACCAAGGATATTCCCTCGTGTCTGCGCTAAAAAAATGGTGTAGAGATTCGCGGCTAAACTGACAAGAAGAAAAATAGCAATGAATATGCTCCTATTTTTCTTCTTGTCATCCCCGTCCCGCATCTCGGTTCGGGATAAACTGGAGCGGGGATCTAGGAATATATTCCTATTTCCCTCTTTGTCATCCCCGCCCCGTATCCCGGTCGTCCCTCGATACGACTCGGGACGACCCTGAGCCCATCGAATGGGTCGGGATAAACTCCAGCCGGGATTCACGTTGCCATCTTTTCGCCTCCAATGATCGAAAAGAAGGTACGCGGCGATGAAGATATTGAACAGAAGATAGTCGGAAAGAAATGTCGGATTCCCGAATGTCGCACCCGGCCTGTTGCCGATGGGCTCAATGAGAAGCAGATTCTGATTCATAAGCTGCAGTCTCGCGAGTACGTCGATAAAGATCGCCGTGCCAATAGACGCGTAACATATTTTTTTCCAAGGAATTTCGCGCCCCAAAGAAGAAACGACGAGCGCAAGCGCGGCAAAGTGATAGATCGCGACGACGCCTAAGGCGCGCTCATAAGTGGACCAAAAACTGTTCATGAAATCGACTCCGAAGATCGCGGCAAGAGTGAGAACGGAGAGGAACACGAGGAGCGCGATCATAAACGGCGTTTTCTTCGGGCGGTATCGCTTATCAAGTATCGCGAGCGCGAGCCAAAGAAAAAAGATGACCTCGACCAGACTCTGGAAAAAAAGCGTCTTTGCGAGCGTGTACGGATACACGCCCCACCTGAAATAAAAAAGCGGCGTGCCGATCACGATGACGAAGAGGAAGACAACGATGATTTTTACGGTGGTACGGGAGGACATGGCGCCTGTTCATTCTATAACGCATGTTATAAAAGTTGAAGCGCCTTAGCGTCATCCTGGTCCTGATCTTCATCAGGGCAGGCTCCAGCCAGGATCTCCTTATCTTTTTCTTATCTCCCAAATATATGATGGTGGCATGGATAAGAGATTCTATGTCTACATCGTGGCCAATAAGCCTCGCGGCGTGCTTTACATCGGGGTAACTAATAATATCGTTCATCGGGTGGAACAGCACAAAAACGGGGGCGTGGACGGATTCACGAAAAAATATAGATTACATAAACTCGCGTATTATGAGACACATGACACTCCTTATGACGCGATTCAGAGGGAAAAGCGTTTAAAGTTTTGGCACCGGGCATGGAAAATCGAACTCATCGAAAGAGAGAATCCTGGATGGAGAGATTTGTCCGATGATTTTTAAAGATCCTGGCTTTCGCCAGGATGACGCAGTTCGCCACAATAACGTTATTCGGCTTTGTGTCATCCTGGCGAAAGTGTCATCCTGGCGAAAGCCAGGATCTCTTCCTATGCCGCGCCCACGCCGGGGGCGATCCGGCAAAACCAAAATCCCCGAGCTAAGCTCGGGGATTTTGCACTCGCAAGCAGTCTCAAGATACTTGCTCGTGAATCACGTTACGTACCTAGCGCGTAGCTGATCGACGTGACGTTGAGTGGCGTTGCGGTGATCGGGAGGTTCACGGTATTCGCAACCGTGTCCAGGCCATCGCGATAGACCAGATCCGTGTTCGCCTGTACTGTCACGCCCAAACTGACAGAGGTATTTGCCGCCGCAGGTTGAGTGTTGAAGTCGTTCGCGCGGAGCTTGAACGTATACGAACTGCCTCCAGAGATCTGCCAGCCAGTCGTAGCCGTGCTCGTTGAGAAGTTCCACGATTTGGTACAGGTCGTCGTCGCGGTACAGGCGGAACCCGTCGTGCTCGCAACACCTGCAGTCAACATGACAGAGTTGTTGTTCGCATCGATGAGGTCAACCGTGCCCAGGAACGCCGTGGCCGACGGAGCCGAACCGCTGAATGTTACTGTCAAGCTGGCTAAAGTTGCTGCTCCAGCGCTGTTAGCACTGAAGGTCAAAGTCGCCAGATCGTCAGTCGTATTCTTCACGCGGCCGGAAGTCGAGCCGAGAGCAGCGGCGCTCAATGTGAGCGCGGTCCGCAGGACCGTATGCGCATTGCCGTTCGCTGACGTGATCGTTACCGATGACGTCGCGTTCGAGCTTTGGCCGAGGGCCGTTACGTAATTCGCCGCCGCGACCTTGAAGGTGTGCGTCGTATTATCCGTCGAACCCGATGAAGCGTATGAAGCCGCATCGCCTTTCAAGAGGAGCGAGACCGAATTCGCCTGAGGCACCACTACCGGAGTCCCGAAGTGGAACGAGTAGTTGTAAGCCGTTGTGGAGCTCACAACCGCCGAACCAGCCGTGCCGAGCAACGTTGAGCCCTGGTAGAGAGCCAGGTTGCTGAACGCAGCTTTGACGGTCGAAGTTGAAGCAATGGAGTCGGTTACCGTCACATCGGTAAGCTTCACGTTCTCAACGTTCGAGGTCTCGGTGAAGCGGAAGGCCGCGATGGTGTTACCCGTCGAGCCCATGACAATCTGTGCGGAGGCAGGATTCGTAGAATCCGCGGTAACCGTCACAGTCGCCTGTCCCGAGATCGTGATTCCCTGACCGGCCGGGGCATTGGCGCCCGTGCAGCTGATGGCAGTGTATGAAACAACACTTGTCGCCGAACAACCACTCAAGGTGGTCGCCGCCGTGGCCATGCTAACCGCACCGGAGAGGATGTCCGCATAGACATCAACATTCTGCGTGGCGCCCGCTGCGGCCGTAAACGGACTACCCGAGAACGAGTAGACGCCGCTATTGGAAACAACGCCTTGCGTCACACCGAACTGCACGCCATTCACCCACACTCCCAAGTTCTGGAAGTCTGTGCCAGCTGACACACCGCCAGTGATCGTAAGGGTATTGACCGTTACGCCGCTCGCGGAGGAAGCCGTGAAGGAGTAGGAACCCACTTTCACGTGCGTTGAGTTTGCCGTGATGTTCTGGTTGCCCAAAGCATTGTTCTGGGTGACCGTGAGCAAGCTCGAAGAGAGCGTCAAGGCGCTTCCCCCTGCGCCGCTTGTTGAAGCAAGCTGGCTTGAGGTCAAGCCTTGGACGTTGCTCACCTCAGTAAGAAGCGATGCAAGCACCGTTCCGAATTGCGCGGTCGACTGGGCGTCCAACTTAAGAGAAAGGACGCGAGTCGTGTTCGCCGGAACCACATAGTTCACGTTGGAAGACGACGTGCCGAAACAGTCAACATAGGTGTTGGCCGTAAGAAGGCCGCCACCACCTGTCGCATCGCAGACGCTCGCCGCAGCAGTCGTATTACCGTTTGAAGATGGAGGCGTATTGATCGTTGTACCGATCTGGCCACCTGCATCATCAATTAAGGCAATGTTCCTTACAGCATTCGCGAGACCGGCGGACGACGAAACGTTGTTCGCGCCTCCAGCGAATGCGAGGCTGAAGCCAATGAATTTGACTCTCACAGCTTCGCCGCCCGCGTAGAAGTTAAACTTCGCGACCGTGACGCTAGACTGACCCACGGCAATTTGTCCTGTGGGCGTGCCTGAGTTCTGCGAAACCGTGACTGTGCCGGCGTTGATTGTTACCAACGTACCGGTATTCGAACTAGCCAAGATCGGAACATTGTACTGCGAATCCACGACCAAGACGTCATAACTATTCAAGATCTCGAATTGGAAGGTATAGGATGGAGATCCCATGACGTCCGCGTAGATCTGAAGGTTATTGGAACCGGTGTTAAGGGTTCCGGGAGACGCCGTAAGATCGAAGTAGGCATTGCCGCTCGCATCAACCGAAGCGAGCGCCGCGCCTACCTGCGAACCGTTGATCTTCAATATCACGTTCTTGATGTCGGTTTTGTTCGCCGAACCAATCACGCGGAAATTGAGCGACTGCAGCCACGACTTGCTGTTCTGAACGGTGAAGTTCCAGGCGCCGACGATGTTGTTCGTGGTACCTGCCACTACCGTAGTAGCAATCGAGGTGGATGCGATCGTGAGTGAGGCCAAAGACGGGTTCGTTACGGTCGTGACCGTAAAGATATTGCCGACAACCGGCAAGCCCGTTTCAACGATGGCGTTGCCAGAGGCGTCAGACGACATGATGTCGGTCACCGACTGGATGCTGAAGCTTACGGAGTTGCCCGCCCCGAGACCGCCCGCAACATCGATCGCGAGACCGAGGTTCCAGGTTTGTCCGGCTGGGACGCTTAGCGCGAGTCCAGAGAAAGCAATGACTCCGCTCGAGATCGAATTGTACTGCGCGATCACGCGGCCGCCATTTGTGATATAGGCGCCCGAGATAGCGCTGTCAGAGAGCACTCCCACTTTGCGGAATTTGATCTCCGAAACATTTACCGCGCTGCCGGAGCCGGCAGTGAGCGAGAATCCGAATACGAGAGTCCGCGCAGCACCATTGCCGACTGCAGGACTGATAAGCGATCCGGCTGTCGGATTGTTAGATCCGAGAGCGACCGTAAGTCCCGTTCCCACGACAGGCGGAGGAGGCCCCGGTTTCGGGGTTGGGCCTGGGGTTGGGGTTGGACTCGGAGCGACGGCCATCGCATTTAAGACGGCGCGGCTCTTCGGACCGAAGTAACCAGCGGCGGGCGAGATGCCAGCCGATGCCTGCCACGCAGAGACTGCGGCTTTCGTAAGAGAGCCGAAGAAACCGGTCGCGGCAGCGATTTTCAAGAAGCCTTTATCGATCAAGATCTGCTGCAAGGCCGTTACGTCAGCACCCTTTGAACCAACTGTGAGGTTGCTGGCAAAGTTGTGTGCCATCATTGACGGCGAGCCGCTTGAGCCGAGCTTCGCTTGAAGCTGTTGGATCTGAACGAGCAATGCCGCAATCTGCGCCTGAAGATCAGCCGTAGATTGAGCATTTACAGCAGGGATGAGTGCGCCGGAGAACGATACGATCGTCGCCCCGGTCAGCACTACTGATAAGAATTTCTGACTGAATTTACCCATTTATTGATTTTTTAATTTTCGACTTTATTTTTTTTCGACCAATTTATTTGTCCTTCGATTTCACAGAGGACAATCTCTTCGAGTCTGAGACTCTCGGAGTTGAAGACCTGAGCTTATCGAATGGATTGGGTCGTCGACCTTTTTATCCTCGGCATTGCCCGGGAGACGATCCTGAGCATACCGAATAGATTTAATTTATTTCTGGGACCCACCTTCTTCCGTTTCGACCCGCCGCTTCACCCTTCGATTTCTCTCAGGGTGATCCTGAACTTGTTGAATGGATCATCGGTGAGGACGATGCGCGAGGAACTGGAAAAATGATGGGGTTGGTTATCTATATGATTTTGGATCTGGCACTTTCTCCTGTCACCCTCGTCCCGTATCGCGGTACGGGACAGGCTCCGGTGAGGGTCCACGCTTTTTCTTTATTCCCCTTGGGAGCATGGGTCCCCGCCTTCGCGGGGATGACACAAGATTAAGAAATCTCGCGTTCATGGCGAGACTGGAATGAACTAGCTTTTGGCTTTTAGCTTTTAGTTGACGACAAAAACTTCCGTCTCCTAACAGCTAGCACCTAAAAGCTAGTTGATCGGTCCAGCCTCACTCTGAACCTTGTTGTTTAATTGTAGCAAAGACCAAAGCCAGCCCCTGTGGATAATCCCTCTAAAAATAGGCTCTTTATGGCTTCTGGCTAAGCACTATTTACAACGTCGTAGGGCCGAAAAAGGTTACTTTGCCCTATAAAACGTTGCCGGGCCGCCACTGCCGATTCGTTCAACAAGACCCTGCTCCAAGAGATTCTGCAAATCATATCTGACCGTCCGCTCACTTGCTCCAGGCAGTGTTCCTTGTATTTCTTTTAATCGGCAATTGCCGCTTTGCCGTATTTTCTCCAGAATTGCCGATTGCCGCATTGCCGCTTTCACAGCGCCGTGGTTTCCACTCTTGTCAACATCCTCGTTAACAGTTTCTTTCCCGACATTTTCATCATCATCCGCTATGATCGGCAATTTAGAAAAGATATTCTCCAGGTTGACAACCCTTGGCGTTTCCACTTTCTCAGACCCGGCAATTGCCGAATTAAATGCCATTATTTCTTCGATAATGGCTTGGGCGTTTCCCGGATTCACGATGCCTATATCTTGACCGAATCTCAACAGGCACTCGATTGCCACGTTCGCCTCCTTCGCAACGGCATAATCCTCGCGGACCGCAGAGGCGAGAAACGACAACCCTTGACGCTCAAGATGCTCCATAAAACTTCTTTTCTTCGAAGAGGCCGCTACGCGAAAGATGGCATAGCTGATCTCGTAGGCTTTTTTAGACAAAAATTGACTGAGGCTGTTATCTGGCATACCCGGTAGTGAAACTGCGATTGCCTCGCCTTACGAGGCATACTGCAGATCGATAATAATTAGGCCTTTCTATAATCGCCCGGTAGAGCTGGTAGCTTTCGATGGGATTCATCGCAGTTCTACTACCGGGCATATGAGGAAAAGTATATCTAAACAAACCATGGTGTCAATAATGATTTTGTAATTTGTAACCAGAACTGACCATTATGTCTTTAGAACGTGGGGGGGGAACCATTTGAAATCAACGCATAAATGGTTGATAATTTTAGAGGCATGAGCACTCAATCAATTCCAAAAAACGGCCAACAAAAATTAAGATTCTACAATTGGATTGTAATACCGATTGCTTTATTTGTGGGTTTGTTTTTGGGATTGGTGATCGGCAACATCTTGCTTGACAAAGGAATATCCAATGAGCCGCCAGTTCGCCTTCGCGGCTTCCAATTCACCAGCCCATTACTGTATAACAATAACCCGAAAGAGATCTATGAATTCAAACCGCTCGTAAGCAAACTCCAGGAAAGCGTATTTGATCTGTTAAATAGTCCCAAGGTCGCTTCCGTGTCAATTTACTTTCGTGATTTAAGCAGTGGGCGGTGGACAGGAATAAATGAAAATGCCAACTATGACCCTGCGAGCCTCCTTAAAGTTCCAATTATGATAGCTTGGCTGAAGAAAGCGGAAGCAGATCCGAGAGTGCTCTCGGAGAAACTATTCTACAAGGGAGAGGCTCAGGATAATCAAGGGATACAATTCCATTCGCTCTCTCCTAAAAGTTGGTACACGGTTGACGAGCTTATTACTACGATGATCACCAAGTCCGACAATGATGCAAAAGATTTGCTTGTAACCTCTATAGATTTGCCTACTCTTAAAAAAGTCTTTAGCGACTTAAATATTCAGACCGTGGGGAACGATCTGAATAGCAAATACCTCATTTCTGCAAAAACATACTCATTATTTTTCAGGGTTTTGTATAATGCTACCTATTTGGACCAAGGACTTTCAGAGAAAGCCCTTGCTTTATTGAGCAAAACCAATTTTAACCAAGGAATCATTCCGGGAATCCCCAGCAGTATAGCCGTGGCACATAAATTTGGGCAATACGGCGGCGATTACGATCTTAAGACGAATATTATAACACCCAGGGAGCTTCACGATTGTGGCATAGTCTACTACCCTGCTCGCCCCTACCTTCTCTGTGCTATGACTGTGGGTACCGCTTCCCTGGATGATTTAAATGAAATAATACAAACGATATCTAAGGTTGTATACCAAGAAGTGGGTAATAATTATCAATAGGAAATGTTTCTGGGTGAAAAACTCTCGATTCCAACCATCATCTCTTTCGGAGAAATTCCTCCGCTTTTTTGAGCTTTCCAAGCGTGCCGCAGTCGAGGCGTTTACCCTCAAGCTTCCATCCGAACACCCGTCCGTGCAGAATAAGCTCTATTTGGAGAGCGACTGCAAGGGGCAGGGCGTCATCCGCAATGACGGGCAGCGTATCGGCGACACTCTTAAGGTTTCTTAATATGGCGGGGGTAAGCACATACCCTCCGACGATCGTGAGGTTCGAAGGCGCATCCTTTGGCTTTGGTTTCTCGACGATTTTCGTAATCTGATAAACGCCCTTCCTTGAACCATGAACCGCCATTCCATGAACCGCTTTCGCGGCAACCACGCCAAACCGTGAAACAGACTTTTTAGGGACCCGCTCCAAAAGAAGCACGGAGGCATGGTAGAAATTAAAAATTTTTATAAGCGACTTCAAGACAGGCTCTTTCGCTACCACCACGTCATCGCAGAAACGCACGGCGAAAGGCTCCCCTTCGAGAAGATCGTGCGCCTGGACGATCGCGTGGCCATTGCCGCCCGGGGTCGCCTGTTCGCGGACATGGAACCGCAGTGCCGGGAATCGTTTGCGGTTCAGCCGGAGATAGGCCTCAAACTTCTTCCGGTGCGCTGGATTCACGATCAAAATCACTTCTTTGATGCCGCTCGCGACGGCTTCCTCGAGCACATATTCCAAGAGCGGCCGGCCGCACACCGGAAGCAGATTCTTGGGCGTTTTTCTTGTGAGCGGCAAGAGCCGCTTTCCCATACCGGCTACGGGGAGAACGAGTTTTGTTATTTTCATAGCTTTTAGCTGTTAGCTTTTAGCTTTTAGTCGGATTTATCCCTAACACCTAAAAGCTAGAAGCTAGAAGCTGCTTCATAATGACCATTGCGCCGACCCTAAGATTATAACCAAAAAAATGAAGAAAATTGAGAAGTTGACTAAAATGATGCGGCGCGTAAGCGCGCCGTTTACGTATTCGAAGACAGATTCCAATATTATCGCAGCCACGACGAAGAATAAGGACGCCTGAAAAAGAAAGTGGATCGGCAAGACAAGGAACAACAGGGAAAGCTCGAAAAGAATAAGCGCGACGACCGCGGCGGCAGCGGTGCTTCTCGCCGCCTTCTCGCGATACCCAGCATGCTCCGGCAAATCCCCGTATTTCAAGAATCCTTTGCATAGCAAGAAAACTACGACGCTCGTTGCGAGAGAATAGAGGACCGAGAACGCCCCCGCCCAAGAATCAAAGTGAGCAAAAAACCTAACGGTAACGAGGAATACAAGGAATAAAACGAGTATTTCGTATGCTTGCTTTCTATTGATGAAGATCAAATCCTTGATCCCAAGGATCAAGTACCACGCCACTCCGAGAAAAATCGCGAACCATGGCGTGGGCGTGAGAACGGCGGTGAAAAAAATAACCAAAAGAGACGGGAGTGCCAGTCTCCGCGGCTGGAAGAACGGGACGAAATATAAATAGAAAGCCACAAGGAGGAAGGCCCAGAAGGGAAGAAAAAACCAGGATGCGGCAAAGATGGCCGCTCGAAGCGCGAGCGACCAGTGTATCTGCCTTAAGACCGACCTTAACTTAGAACCCATAACCGTTCAGAAAAACCGGGAATTTTTCTAAGGACTTACCGTTAGCGAGTTTGACTCAACTCTAACCTTCACTTTGCCACCATCTTTAAACTCTCCTCGAATTATTTTGTCCGCTAATTTGTCCAAAATCAGCTTTTGCATCAACCGACTGAGCGGTCGCGCGCCGAAATCGGGGCTGAACCCTTCTTTGATAAGAAGCTCTTTCGCGGCGGCGCCGATATCGATCGTGATCTTGTGGGCGTCGAGCCGCTTTCGAATAAGCTCGAGTTGGATATCGATGATCTTCGCGATATCCGCTTTCTTCAATGGATTGAATATTAAGATCTCGTCGATCCTATTTAAGAACTCGGGGCGGAAGCTCTCGCGCAGGGCCTCCATCACTTTCTCCCGATAATTGCTCTCTTCAGCGCGAGTTTCCTCGGCAACACCGGCGTTCGCCGCAATGGTGCTGAAACCGAGGCGCGACATGGCCTTCAGATAATGGCTTCCCACATTGGACGTCATGATGATAATGCTGTTCTTGAAATTCACTATCTTGCCCTTGCCGTCGGTAAGGCGGCCGTTGTCCAGGACCTGAAGCAAGAGGTTGAACACTTCGGGATGAGCCTTCTCGATCTCATCGAACAAGATCAGGCTGTAGGGCCGGTGGCGCACGACCTCGGTTAGCTGTCCGCCCTCCTCGTGGCCAACATAACCGGGAGGCGAGCCGATGAGACGGCTCGTCGCGTGCCGTTCCATGTACTCGGACATGTCAATGCGCACGAGCGCCTTTTCGTCGTTAAACATAAATTCCGCGAGCGCCTTCGCGAGCTCGGTCTTCCCGACGCCAGTGGGCCCCAAGAACACAAATGATCCCAAAGGCCGATTCTGGTCGGCGAGGCCGGCACGGGCGCGCCGCAGGGCGTTCGCAACCGCCTTGATGCCCTCTTCCTGGCCCACCACCCGCTTCCCAAGCACGTCCTCGATGCGAACGAGCTTGTCGCTCTCTGGCTCAAGCATGCGCCGCAGAGGGATTCCCGTCCACATCGAAACCACGGCCGCAACGTCTTCCTTGTCGACCGCTTCTTTCAAAAATTGTTCGCCGCCGGTTTTCTTGCCCTTCTTGCCGCGCGGCGCGCCAAAATTCTTTTTTTCGAAAATTACGAAATCTTTTTCCGCCTGCGGCAGCTCGCCATACATTATCTGCGCCACTCTTTCCAGATTCCCCTCACGCTCCGCGATCTCCGCTTCACGCCGGAGATTGTCCGTCTTTTGCCGAAGTTGATGCAACGTCTCGAACTTTATTTTCTCGGTATGCCACCCCGCCGAGAGATCGTCGTTCTTTTCCTTAAGCTGCTTCAATTCTTTGTCTATAACCTTCACTCGATCCGTGCCTTTCTGGCCTTCTTTCGTGAGCGCCTGACGCTCGATCTCAAGCCGCGTGATCTCGCGGCGCATGCGGTCGATCTCCTTCGGCAAGCTCTCCGTTTCGAGACGCCTTGAAGCAGCCGCTTCGTCGATAAGATCAACGGCTTTGTCGGGCAAGAACCTGTCGGTGATATAGCGAGCGCTCAAATTCACGGCCTCTACGATCGCCTCATCCGAGACCCGCAAGCCGTGATGAATCTCATATTTTTCCTTGAGACCGCGGAGAATCGCGATCGAGTCCTCTATGGAAGGTTCTTCAACCATGATCGGCTGGAAACGCCGCTCAAGAGCCGGGTCTTTCTCTATATACCTTTGATATTCGCGGATGGTCGTCGCGCCGACCGCGTGAAGCTCGCCGCGCGCCAAGGCCGGCTTCAACATGTTTGACGCGTCAACCGCTCCTTCCGCCGCTCCCGCGCCAACGATCGTGTGGATCTCGTCTATGAACAAAATGATCTGTCCCGCGGCGTTCTTGATCTCGTTCACGAACGCCTTCAGGCGGTCTTCGAATTCGCCGCGGAACTTCGTGCCGGCGATGAGGGACCCCAGATCAAGCATTAAAATCTGCTTTCCTTTGAGAGTCTCCGGCACATCGCCCGAAACGATTCTCTGCGCGAGCCCTTCGACGATCGCGGTCTTCCCGACGCCGGGTTCGCCGATCAAGACCGGATTGTTTTTCGTGCGGCGCGACAAGACCTGCATCAGGCGCCGCAATTCCTCTTCGCGGCCGATCACGGGATCAAGCTCGCCCCGCTTCGCTTTATCCGTAAGATTGATCGCGTATTTTTCGAGCACTTGGAATTTCGTTTCCGGCATTTCATCCGTGATCCTCATCGAGCCGCGGAGCTGCGCCAGGATCCGGAACGCCACCTCGCGCCGCACGCCGAAAGCCTCAAGGACATTCTTTGCCGCCCCCGGCGTGTCGAGAAGCGCGAGAAGTATGTGTTCGCACGAGACGAATTCGTCCTTCTGCTGGGTTGCTATCTTCGCCGATTGGTCGAGCGTCTTCATGAGCTCCTGCGAGAGATACAGCTGGCCAACGGTGGAATTTCCCACAAGCTTCGGCAGGCGCGAAAGCTCAAGCTCAACCTGTTCATTCAGTTTCTCCACGTTCGCGCCTGAACGCCGGAGCATGGGGATCACTAGCGACTGTTCGTCTCCCAAGAGAGCCGAGAGCACATGCAGAGCTTTGAGCTCCCCGTGATTCTTTTTGGCCGCCAATTCCTGGGCATTCTGGAGCGCCTCCTGGGCTTTTATTGTAAAACGATGGAAGTTGGGCATGAACTAGGTTTTAGCTTTTAGGTTTTAGGATACAAGACGACACGATGTTGATTTTTTATATATCCTTCTGCTAATGGATACGATTGCAGATGCTTAAAAGTTTCACTTTTCTTTTCTCTTTGCTCTTAAATTATAGCATTCTGCCTGAATATTTGATGAAAGGCGGTCAATATCCGCGAGGATTATAGCATGGATGTTATGAGTTTGTCAAAATATAGCCAGGTCCTTCGCCTCGCTCGGGGCGACACTGTGTGGATCCCGGATAAATCGCTCCGCGATTTTCCGGGACGACCCTTCGGGTCGCCTACTACAAGGGTCTCTTCGCGAGCGTCGCTTGGAGCGTTATGTCTTTCCCGGCGCGGTTGATTTTCAACCTAATCGTGTCGCCCACTTTATATTTGGAAATCTCGTCGCCCAAGGCATGGGTGGAATCTATTTTTTGTCCGTTTACTTCAAGAATAATGTCCTCCGCCTGAATTCCGGCTTTTGCCGCGGGAGAATTCGGAGTTACGCCCGCTCCCTCACCCGAACCGCGCACCAGCGCGCCGTAATCAACCGGCAGGTTCTGGGACTTCGCGATATCAGCCGTGATCGCGAGGTATCTTACCCCCAAGAATGGGGTCGCGATCTCTCCCGTGCTCTTTACCGAATTAATATCGTTCTTCGCGCGGTTGATGGGAATCGCGAAACCGATGTTTTGGGCATCCTGAGCGATCGCCGTGTTGATGCCGACCACCTCTCCCTTGAGATTCAAAAGCGGTCCGCCTGAATTGCCCGGATTGATCGCGGCATCTGTCTGGATCACGCCCTGGATAGTCTCCGCGCCCACGTTAGGACCGGAAGCAGTCACGGTCCGCGCAAGACCGGAGACCACGCCCACGGAAACGGTATTCTTGAATTCTCCAAGGGCATTCCCGATGGCGATCGCGGTCTGCCCAAGCTCAAGAGAGCTTGAGTCGCCGAGCGTTACGGTGGGAAGCCCCGTCGCGCCGATCTTGATGACTGCTAAATCCTGAGTGGGATCGACGGCGAGAATTTTCGCGTCGTACTTTTTCCCGTCATTCGTGAATACCGTGTACGAAGCGGCCTTATCGCCAGCAACGTGCTTGTTCGTGAGTATCAAGCCGTCTCCCGAAACAATGAATCCCGAACCGCCGCCAACCTCCCGGAGCTGGGTCTTTCCCGTCTTGCATGGTTGAGTGAAACCAGAATTATTCCCGAAGAATTGCTGGAACTCCGGCGGGAGATTCCCGAAAGGATCAAAGGGACAATTTTCAATGATCGGGACATTTTTGGAGATAGTGATCGAAACGACCGCGGGCGACGCCTTTTTAACGGCATCGACAACGGCCTGCTCGTAATCAATTGCCGGCTTGTAAAGCTGGGCGTTATTCTCTGGGTTTCGCGGCGCATTGCTTTTCGGCGCTTTTGGCGCAGTAAATGAATTCAGGAAACTATTCCACAAGTCCTGAAGCGGATTTGCCTTTGCTTGAGGCGCGTCTAAAAATGAGCCTAAAACAAGGCCGAGAACGACGCCGACCGCGATAATCGCAAGCGTTTTCCGATTCTTAACGAAACTCTCCATGGTTATTATAAATAGTACGAATCAAAAATAAATAAAGTTTCCCTCCTCCGCGCTCACGGCGCTACGGAGGCACAACCGCCATTTTCAGAAATAATTTTAACCGCCTATAAGGAGTTGTCAAGGGTCACAAACACCGCTTCACGATCGCGAGCGCTCCTTGCGCCTCTTCTTTCGTCGTCAGCCTCCCGAAACTGAACCGGATACTTCTTTTTGCGCGATCTTTTGAAAAACCTAACGCCTCAATCACGTAAGACGATTCGACTGCGCGGCTCCTGCACGCGGAACCAGCCGATACCGCAAGCCCCGCGAGATCGAACTTCGTGAGGAGGTCTTCTGATAAGTGGCCGGGGAAATAGACGTTCAGAATGTTCGGCAGCATGGTGCATGGCGCATGGTGCATGGAGTTTTTTCGTTCTGTTTGATCCATGAACCATGAACCATGAACCATGAACCCGTTCGTCTCCGCTCTCGGACATGTTTTCTTGAGCTTTGCCCAAAAGTCGTCCCGTAAATCGGCAATTTTTTTATTCCAATATTCTTGAGAATTAGAGAATAGGAGTTCCATGGCTTTCGCGAAGCCAACGATAAGCGGCACATTTTCCGTTCCCGGGCGCAGACCGAATTCCTGGCCGCCGCCAGTCACGATCGGCTGAAGCGTGAAACCTGAAGCGTGAAACATATTTCGATGCTTCACGCTGCGCGCTTCATGCTTCACGTATAGTGCTCCGATCCCTTTCGGGCCGTAGATTTTGTGCGCCGAGAGCGTCATTAAATCGACGCCGAGCGTGTTCACGTTACAATCAAGAAATTGGAATGCCTGGGCGGCGTCGGTGTGTAGTAATGGATATGTAGTGCATGGTTCATGGTGCATGGGATTCTCTTGACCTACATGCTTACTAACGCCTGATTCACGAAACTCCTTAAGAATTTTTGCGATTTCCGCGATGGGCTGGACTGTTCCAATCTCGTTATTCGCATACATTATCGAAACCAAAACCGTGCGTTCGTTAAGCGCGGATTTTAATTTTTCGAGATCCACGATGCCGTGGCGATCTACTGGCAAACAAATTACCTCTACGCCTTCATTTTCCAGGTCGCGTGCTGTCTCCAAAATCGATTCGTGTTCTACGGCCGAAACAATAATCCTAGGTTTTAGCTTATAGCTGTTAGCTGTTAGAGGTTCTCGACTTTCCCTAAAAGCTAAAAGCTCAAAGCTCAAAGCTTTTATGACGCCGCGCAAAGCTAAATTATTCGCTTCCGTCGCCGATCCCGTGAAAATCACTTCCCTAAAATCAGCGCCAATCGCTTTCGCTATCGCTTCGCGAGATTTATCAACCGCCGCAATCGCTTCTTGCCCGAATGAATGGAGTGATCCCGGATTCCCGAATTTTTCCAAAAAATACGGTCTCATCACCGACTCCACCTCGCGACCCACGGGAGTTGAAGCGGCGTAGTCCAAGTAAATCCGTTTCATGTTCGCTCTATATATCATACGCAAAACAAAAATAAAAGGGTAAAGCTCCGTGCCTTACCCCAGTTTCATTTGCCTACTTTTTCAATGCTCAACGGATTAAAGGCGCGTACGGAACCATTACCGAGCAGCACAAAGCAGTGTCCTCGCTTGGTATAGCCCATAAATATGGCTTCCACTCCGTTTATCGGGTTGTGAAGGCGACATGTCCTCAGCCACACCCTCACCGGATCGCCAGGCTGATGGTCTTTTTCCGGGCCAAAAATCAAATTACTTATGCCGTGCTTCTTTGCCGCCTCGTTCATTCTTATGATCAGGGCAGCATCCATGATGAATACCTCCGGTCGATCAAGCTAGAGACTAGCGACAATCTAGCACGAAAATCAAAAACGTCAAACAATCTTAAAACAGCGTCGCGTACTGTTTTGAAAACTCCACCTTTATGATCTCGCCAGTCTTTTTATCTGGTATCATAAAAAATCTTTGCTTGCGGTAGAGGTCGTAAAGGTCTTTCGTGAGCCGCACATCCTGCAAGCAATATTCTTTGAGCTCTTCCATGCGCCCCTCTCTATATAAACTGATCGCTTCCGAACCGTGGCGGTCTTTCTTTATGCCAAGGTTCACTTCAGCTAGTTTTGACAAACTCACGCGCTGGCCGGCGGCCATTTCAATCTCTTCAAGCAAGTCAATGCGTTCTTTCTCCCAGATATTCGGCACGGGATCCAAGGCACGCCCGCCCACAGGCAGACGCTGAAAATAAAGGTTCAAGACCGGCACGTCGTAACGATTCATGCTGAATCCCACCAGGCGCGTGGCGTCTCTGAAGAGTTCCGCTATCTTCTCTACCTCGGACTCTTCAAAACAGAAATATTTGTCCCGCATATAGGAATAGATCCCGACCGCGGAAATCTTAAGCGCCGCAAAATTATCCCGGCCCACGTCGGGATCGGTGAAAAAATTCTGCGTTTCGATGTCGAAAACAAGAGTATCCATAAATTTTTAGGTTTTAGCTTTTAGGTGTTAGGCGTTAGGGCCTTACGGCTCAATTCTAAAAGCTAACAGCTAAAACCTAACAGCTGTTATACGTGCCTATCGGCCACATTGCTCGCCGCGTAGCTTTCGGGCTTTGTTTTCGCTTCGAAATTGTTCGCGCGCACCATGCCCACCACCTCTTGGATCATCACTTTCGTGGGGCCGCTCTCGCCGACGTCGATATGGATCTCGAAATCAAATTCGGGAAGGGGGAATTTTTTGAGCTCGGAGAGCGTGTCTTTCGCGATATCCAAAGAGATCAAGACCTCCTTGACTATGCGCTCGCGTAAGGTGTGCATCTTCAAGGACTCGATCCTCCTCCAAAAATACCGCCCGCCGTTGCCGACGCGATGCACCACGATCGCCGTTACAAAATCGGCCTTATTCCCATGATAAAGCTCCGAATCGGTGCCGATCGTCACTTTATAATGGCGCGCAAGATCCGCACGCATGAATTCGATTATCTCGCGGACGACCTCCCTCACCGTGAGCTTGAGTCCCAAAGAGTTATGGAGAAATTCCGGCATAATGTAGGCACTATAGACTGCGAGGCCTCCGCTTGTCAACAAAAAAGAGGCTTTCGCGGGGCAAACGTCCGCTGAAAGCCTCTTCGGTGGACAGTTTTCTCGGGCTGCGGCTCAAGCTGCGAGAAGCTCGTTAAGCATTGCTTCAGCTTCGTTCGCGGTGATTCCATGTTTCGAAACCCCCTCAGAAATCATCACAACTTCCCTCACGTCGATTGTCCCTTCGTGAATGGACTGCAGAAACGTTTTCCAGGCCTTGAGGTCGAGCCTTTTCTGCCAGAGCAGAGCGAAAATAAATCTCCAGTCTGCGCGGACGGCAGGCCTCGCCCCTTTTTCCAAAGGCAATTTCGTACACATGGTGCATGCCTCCTTCGCCACCATACCATAATGGAACCAACAAGTGGCTACTTGCATTTTATTTCCGGTGAACGGAAATGTCAAGCTAAAATTATCAACATCGCTTCCGGCGGACTTTGGAATCTCATACCCAACCGAGCTTACCGGTAAGAGTGGCTACCGCCGATCTATTCAGCCGATCGCCAATTTCCGGAAATTTTTCGAGTTCGTCGGCTAAAATATTTTTGACGTGAAGAGCCTCGGCTTCATTCTCTCCCTCCACGCGTATCGTAAGGTACGGCGAGGTATTCGAGGCTCGTATAAGCCCCCATCCGGTCCCGCTCAACTGGATACGGGCCCCGTCAATATCGGATATTTTAAAGTTCGATCCAAGGTCTTTTTTTATTTGATCCACGATCTCAAATTTTTTTTCGTCGGCGCATGGCAGTTTGATCTCTGGGGTACGGACTCGGATCGGAATATCGGCGAACAGGGACGAAAATGAATCAGTGCCGAGGGAGAGGATCTCCAAAACCTTTCCAGCAGCCCAAAGTCCGTCATCGATCTTAAAGTAGTCTTCAACAAAGTATACATGCCCCGAAACTTCTCCGCCCAAAATGATATCTTTGTCTTTCCGCAACGTTTCTTTAATGGGAGCATGGCCCGTCCGATGCATCAGTGGAATGCCACCATATTTCGGAATAAGCTCGGCAAGAAGCTGGGAGCACTTCACATCATATAATATTTTTTTGCCGGGATTTCTTTCGAGGACATCCTTGGACAGAAGAAGAAGGATCAAATCCCCGTCGATATATTCTCCTTTTTCGGTTATGAATCCCGCGCGATCTCCGTCGGCATCAAAGGCAACGCCGATATCCGCCTTCTCGGCAATAACCCTTTTTTGCAGGTCAACGAGCCCCTGCCGTGCCTCCGGATCGGGGATGTGATTGGGAAATGTCGCGTCCGGCTCGATATAAAGGCCGATCACTTCGCACCCGAGGGCCGCGAACAGGTCCGGCGCGAATATGCCCGCGCTTCCATTCCCCGTGTCGATGACCACTTTTAATTTCCTCCGAAGCTTGATATGGCTCAAGAAATATTCTCTATATACCTTGTACCCATCTATCTTCTTGTACTCTCCAAGCTCTCCGTCCAATAGATCGTTCGCACTGATCATTTGCCGCATCTTTTTGAGCTCTTCCCCAAAGAGAGGCCATACATCTTTTTTCATCAACTTAAAGCCGTTAAAAAAGTAGATGTTATGGCTTCCTGTCACATTTACGCCTCCGTCAAATCGAAGGAACGCAGTGATGAAATATACGATCGGCGTGAGAGCCGTGCCAAGGTCGGTTACCGCGCATCCTGTTTTACGGACCCCTAAGATAAAGGCTCCGGTAAGCTCGTCGGCGAAAGGCCGGAGTTCGTGGCCGACGATGACCTCTTTCCCTCCCGCTCTCTTGATGATGGTTCCATAGGCTTGGCCGATAGCTTCTGCAGCTCTAAGGGTGAGCGTGACGCCAGGGAATGGGCCGTAGAGTTTTTCGTATTCCTCCACGATCTTTTTATCGAACTCGTTTCCGGCAACGCCTCGAATATCGTATTCGCGGAAGATCGCGGGGTCGATGTTCATGGGTTCATTATACGTCGTATCGAATTTGATTTGAACCATCCGACCACCGCACTTTTTAGTTTCGGCGGAATGAAGTAAAGTAGAGGTATTATGGTGAGGAACGGCGATAAAAACAAGGAGCGTAGGCAAGAACCGCAACGCGCGGACAAATTACACCCCGACACGAAACGAAGTATCTGGGCGATCGTGCTTCTCTGCCTTGCGGTGCTCCTCACCCTCGCCGCGTTCTCTAAGGCCGGGCCACTCGGAGATCTTGTTTATAAAGGCCTCCAGACGCTCTTCGGCGTCGGATATTTCATCCTGCCCGTCAGCCTTGTGTTTACAGCGGCCATACTCCTTTTGGGAGAACGGGAACGATTCGTAGGAATCATGCTGCTCGGCCTCGGACTCATCGTTCTTTCGGCGTTGGCACTAATTGATCTCGCGAACGCGGGCCGCGGCGGATGGCTGGGCTTGATCTTCGGATCGCTCAAATTTCCTTTCGGGGAAACCGCCGCAATCACGATAAATATCTTCGTTCTCGCGATCGCCGCGCTCATTACAGCGAATGTTCCCTTAAAGCTCCGCTTGCCGAAAAGGATGCAATTCCCCACGATCACCGGCGTCGGAACGCAAAAACCGACGGCGGATAAAAAATCTGAGAGCGAAGAAGGTAAAGACGATGCCAAGGGGAAAAACGAAGAAGATTCGGGAGTGAAAGCGGAAGAAATGAGCGAGGAAGTCGTCCCAAAAAATAAAATTCCGCTAGTTCCGAAATCGAAGAAAATCTCTACGCCAAAATACGCCTTTCACGGAGAGAGTTATGTGCCGCCGCCTCTCTCTCTTTTGAAATCGACGGGAGAGAAACCGACGACGGGCGACCTTCTCGCGAATGCGAATATCATTAAGCGCACACTTGATTCCTTCGGCATCCCCGTCGAGATGGGCGAGATCAATATCGGACCGTCCGTCACGCGCTACACCCTGAAACCGGCGGAGGGCGTGAAACTTTCGCGCATCACGGCCTTGAACCAAGATCTCGCGCTCGCCTTAGCCTCGCACCCAATCCGCATCGAAGCACCGATCCCGGGCAAATCTTTAGTAGGCATCGAGGTGCCGAATAAAGCAGCGGCCTTGGTGCGGCTCGGGTCGCTTATGGGCTATCCCGAATTCCAAAAATCGGGACCTTTGGGAATCGTCCTCGGCCGCGACGTTTCCGGCGAACCGATCTTCGTGGATATCGAGCGGATGCCCCATATGCTTGTCGCGGGAGCCACGGGATCGGGGAAGTCGATCTTGATCCACTCGCTTCTCATTTCCCTCCTTTATAAAAATTCTCCGGCGACTTTGAAGCTCATCCTCATCGACCCCAAGCGCGTCGAGCTTTCGGTGTACCAGGGAATGCCTCATCTCGTGAGCCCCGTCGTCACCGATAGCAAAAAAGCGGTCGGCGTCTTCCGTTGGGCGATCGCCGAAATGGACCGGCGCTATGAGACGCTTCTCGCGGCCGGGAGCCGTGACGTTAAAAGCTACAATGCGCGCCTGTCCTCCGAAGCATCGGCGAAGGACGGAGGCGGCAAGGGCCTGCCAGGCCAGGACAATCAGATCCCCTACCTTATGATCATCGTGGACGAACTCGCTGATCTCATGAGCTCGTACGGCCGCGAAGTCGAGGGCTCGATCGTCCGCCTCGCGCAGATGTCGCGCGCCACGGGAATCCACCTGGTGCTCTCGACGCAACGGCCATCGGTCGAGGTCATCACGGGTCTCATAAAAGCGAACATCACCTCCCGCATCGCGCTACAAGTCGCAAGCCAAATCGACTCGCGCACGATTCTCGATACCTCCGGCGCCGAAAAACTCCTCGGCCGCGGCGACCTTTTATACGTATCCTCGGACCTGTCAAAACCAAAAAGAATTCAGAGTTCCTATGTCACCGAGGAAGAAATCAACAGGGTGACCGATTTCATCCGCGAAAACAACAAACCCCTTGCCGAGGAAGAGGTGAGTTTCGGAGAAAACGGAGGTGGTCCGCCAGCCGGCGGATTCGACGAATATCTCGAAGACAGCGATGACGAGGAAATGCTGAATGAGGCGATCAGGGTCGTGGCTGAAGCGAAGAAAGCATCGGCCTCGCTCCTGCAGCGCCGTCTTAAGCTTGGATATGCGCGCGCCGCGCGCCTCCTCGACATCATGGAGAGTCTCGATCTCATCGGCCCCGGCGAAGGCGCCAAACCACGCGAAGTGAATTTGGAGAAGATAGAGGAGCGAATGAACTCATAAGCTCGTTAGCGCCTGCCTGCCGGCAGGCAGGCGCTAAATCATCCAATAGATTCCACGCGTTTAGCTCGTAAGCAATGCGCTTTTGCTTTTTCCCAGTAAAAGCGGATTGCGGTAAATAAAAATTTTCTGCTAAAATCCCACCATGGACCCGAAAAACATACACGACCTCCATTTTGAGGAGTATTTCAGCCAGCTTCTTAAGGACCGCGGCGTGAACCTCAAGAAACTTTCCGAGCTCTCCGGTATTTCGGAGAAACATCTCCAGGCGCTCGCAAACGGCAACTTTGAGAATCTCCCCTCCACCCCGTATGTCTACGGCTACTTCACGAAACTCGGGGAAGTCCTTAATTTCGATCCTGGACCATGGTGGATAAAGCTCAAGGCAAGCGGATTCCTTAAGGATTCGGGCACGCAGGACATACGACCGAAAAATCGGTTTCTGAAGTCAAGAAATCTTTCGAAGATCGCCTGGGCCTCGGCGGGAACACTTATCGTCATTCTCTATCTTGTCCTGCGATTCGGGCTCATCTTCGGCACGCCAAAGATCGACCTTATATTTCCGCTCGAGAACCCCGCCCGCACGGATACAAACACGATTAACCTCGTTGGACGCCTCACGAACGGCACGGGGCTTTACGTGAACGGAGAACTGGTGTTCCTCACGCCGGAAGGCAATTGGAACAAGTCTATACTGCTCGAACCGGGAATGAACACTGTCATGATCACCGCGAAAAAATTCCTGGGAGGAGAAGCGAAGTTCGTCGAAGCGATATTGTACGAACCGCCCGCATCCGCGCCTGCGCCTGCAAATACTGCGACAACGACGAGGCCGGCAAAGTAGAAATCTGGATCCCCGCCTGCCGCCTGCCTGCCGGCAGGCAGGGTGGGCAGGCGCGGGGACGACTAAATTTAAACCTGGATCCCCGCCTCCGCGGGGACGAAAGGAAATAAGAAAAATATCAAAAAAATATAATTTTCTTATTTCCTTTCGTTTGACTTTGATCTTCTATCGTCTAGACTTAAGCGTATGCCTGGTAGTAGAACTGCGACCGAGAAATTTAATTAGCATTCTCTCCGGGAAATAGTCGAAGTTGAAATTATCAATCGAGACTGCCTGCGATTATGATAAGCAGTCGCAGTTTAACTACCGGGTATGGCGCCGCAAAACAAAAAGATAAAAGAAGATGAGGCCCCCGCGAAAGAGGAAAAATCCGTAAAAAGCGGAAAGGAGCTCGACAGCCTCCTCTCTTCGCTCCAGGAAAAGTTCGGCGAGGGAGCAGTAATGATGCTCGGCGAAACGCGGAAAGTGAACGTGGCCGTGATCCCTACCGGTTCTTTTTCCCTTGATCTCGCGCTCGGCGTGGGCGGCCTCCCGCGCGGGAGAGTCGTCGAGATCTATGGCCCGGAAGCGAGCGGCAAAACCACGCTAGCCCTAAATGTCGTGGCGCAGGCCCAGAAACAAGGAGGAAAGACCGCGTTCATCGATGCCGAGCACGCGATGGATCCCGAATATGCCGCGCGATTGGGCGTCAAGGTGAATGAACTCCTGATCTCGCAACCCGACAACGGCGAGGAAGCTCTGAATATTTTAGAAAGTCTTGTGCGCTCGGAAATGATTTCCGTGGTGGTCGTTGATTCCGTGGCGGCCCTCACGCCTAAGGCGGAAATTGAAGGCGAGATGGGCGATCTGCACATCGGCCGCCAAGCCCGAATGATGGCGCAAGCGCTCCGCAAGCTAACGGCCCTTGCCGCAAAGACCCAAACGTTGGTCATATTCATCAACCAGCTCAGAATGAGGATCGGCATAATGTTCGGGAATCCGGAAACGACCCCCGGCGGCATGGCCTTGAAATTCGCGGCTTCGGTGCGCATTGATGTCCGCAGGATCGCCCAAGTTAAAAAGGGGGAGGAGGTCATCGGCAACCGCGTCAGGGCAAAAGTCGTCAAGAATAAAGTGGCGCCGCCGTTCCGCCTCGCCGAATTCGATATTATGTTCGGCGAGGGAATCTCTTATGAAGCCGACGTATTGAATACGGCAATTAAATATGACGTCGTTAAAAAATCCGGCGCGAGCTATAGCTTCGGTGGAGAAAGACTTGGCACAGGATTCGATAATGTCAGCGAGAAGCTCAAGGAAGATAAAAAATTGCTTGGGGAGCTCAAGAAAAAAATTCTGGAGGCAGTGAAAAATCCGGAAATAAAGAAAGTTATTGAGTAATTAACAACTAGTAAATGGTAAATGGCAATTGGTAATTAGTAATTAGCAATTACGATTTACCATTTACCAATTACAATTTACTAATTGCTAATTGCTAATTGCTAATTATAACCTCCCGATCGCTTGCGTGAGGCCGTCCTCGGATGTGCTCAAAATGAGGCGGTTATGGAAAAAACCGTAGACGAAAGACGATGAAGCGGCAGGCGACGTGAAGCGCAGGATCCTCGCCGGCTGGCCGGATTCAATCGTGTCCTTGAACCCTTCGGGGGCGGGCGTCCCCGGATCTGCCAAAAAGAAGTTCACAAGCTTCGGCGATGTTTCCAGCTTCATCGCGTCATTCTTGACGAAAAGCCAATTATCTTTCGCTTGGAGCCCGAGGACATATCCGGGCCATAGACCATTTTTATCTTTGTAGACGAAAAGCGTCGCATCGGAAACGAAATGCGCCGAGAAAAACCCGGGATCAATGACCACGTTGTCCTCGGCCTTCATGATATCCGCCGCGGCAAGATCGTTCCCATCGCTATCCTTGACCCCGATCTCGAAAAAACTTCCCTTTGCGCCCTCGGTCGAGACCAGATCCTTGAGCCGCTGGTTGAATGTTTCGAGGTCCGCGGCGCTTTGCGCGGTCGTGTGTATCGTGAGCGTGAGAAACGCATCCGCGGAACTCCTGAAGAACGATCTATGAATGAAGCTCCCGGAAGCGGACGGGGGAGGAGACGCGGATTGGGGAGAGGGCGCGAGCGGCACGGGAATCGGATTCGCGACGATGGTCGGACTTCCCGGTTTTGCCACGGAAAAGACCTGATAGGCAAAATATGCGATCGCGGCGAGTAAGCTTACCGCCAAAACTATCATAACCACCATCCAAACTGGCTTTACCTTCTCTTCGCTCGCAACAATTCTCGCCTCCGCGACAGGGATCACCGGGGCCTTGACGCTCTGAAATTGCGGCGCCGCTCCACCGCTCCGCGCCATTGATTCGAGGTCGCTTTTCATCGTGCGCACCTTTACCTCGGGCGGTGGCGGAGGCACTGACGGCGACGCATCAAACGATTCGGACTGCGGCACTCTTGGCGCGCCCCACGAATTTTCACTGGAAGAATCTAGCATTATTGCTATTTTAACATAAAAAACAAAACTGCCGACTTTTGTCATTCCCGATCCCGTATCGCGGTACGGGACAGGCCCGATCGGGAATCCAGAAGACAAAATGCTTATTCCGTAAGGAAGAGCGGGTGTCGCTGGATCCCCGCCTTCGCGGGGATGACATGTCAAGTATTTCTATTCTCTATTTCTCAAGCTGCTTTATCGAAAGTCCGATGCGGCCGTCCTCGTCCGCGCGGATGATCTTCGCACGCACGAAATCGCCCATCTTCACGACCTCATCTACGCTTTTCACATAGCCGTTCTTAAGCTCGGAGACATGCACCATGCCGTCGCGGCCGCCGCCAAGATCCACGATCGCCCCGAAATCCATGATCCGTATCACGTTCCCCTCGACGATCTCCCCGACTTTATATTCTTTGGTGAGCGCCGTGATCTCCTGAACCGCAAGGTCCGCCATCTTAGCCTCGCCGCCCGAAATGAAAACGTTTCCGTCTTCCTCGACATCAATGCTGGTTAGCCCGTACTTCTTGATGAGGCCGTTGATCATTTTCCCGCCGGGGCCGATCAAGGTGCCGATCTTCTCCGGATTTATCTTGAGTTGCCTGATCGCCGGCACATATTTCGAAAGTTCTTTCCTTGGCGCAGGCAACACCGACTTCATGAATTTCAATATCTCAAGCCGGGCTTCGCGGGCTTGCTGCATCGTCTTCTCTATCATCTCAAGCGTAATGCCATTCACTTTCACGTCCATCTGACAGGCGCTCACACCATCCTCCGTGCCGGCAATCTTGAAATCCATGTCGCCATGGTGATCTTCGGGCCCCTGGATGTCGGTGAGGATTTTGTAGGTTGTAGGTTGTTTGTTGTTTGCTGTTTGTGGCGCCATCATCAATCCCATGGCGATACCCGCCGCCGGTTTTTTGATTGGCACGCCGGCATCCATCAATGAGAGAACCGAGGCGCACACGGTCGCCATTGATGATGAGCCGTTTGAAGAGAGAATCTCCGAGACGACGCGAATGGTATAGGGAAATTCTTCCTTGGGCGGAATAAGCGCTTCCACTGCTTTGCGGGCAAGATTGCCGTGGCCGATATCCCGCCTGCTCGGCCCGCGGAAGTTTCCGATCTCCCCCACGGAATATGGTGGGAAATTGTAGTGGAGCATGAAGCGTCTCTTGCCTGTCATCTCCATCGTTTCGATCATCTGTTCCGCTCCCGGAGGCGCGAGCGTGGTGATCCCCAAGGCCTGCGTGTTGCCGCGGATAAAGACTGCCGAGCCGTGCGTGCGCGGGAAAAGAGCCACTTCGCCGTTCAGCTCCCGTAGCTGGTTGAGTTTCCTGCCATCGGGACGCCGTTCTTTCTCCAGAACATTTTTATGCACCATATCGCTGATCGCTTCCTCAAAAATAAAATCAGCGGCCTTATAATTCGGCTCCTCAATTATTTCTTTGATATGGGCGAACATTTCCGTCTTGAGCTTACCGAGCATGCTGTAATGCGCCTGCTTGCCCGGCTGGTAGATCGCCTCTTCGAGTTTTCCTTCCAAAAATTTCTCGATCGCCGACTTTAGCGCGGGATCTATTTCAAAAAGTGCGACTTCCGCTTTTGGCTTGCCGATCTCTTTGACGATTTTTCTCTGGAACTCGATGAGTTTGTCTATTTCTTTCTGCGCCAGAGCGAAACCGCGCAGAACATCTTTTTCCTTCGCGTCATCGCCGGCAAGTTCAATCATATTGATGCGCTCGTAGGAACCGGCAACAAACGCATCGAAGGCTGGCCTTGTCCGTCCCGAGTCCGATTGAGGGACTTGCCCTGAACCCGGTCGAAGAGCCACAACAACCTCTGAATTGTTCGGGTTGATCCGCAGCTCGCCGCCGACTTCCGCCACGCGTACGCCGGCGACAGGGCCATTCCAGGGGACATCCGAGATCGCGAGCGCAGCGGAGGCGCCGATAAGCCCCACGAATTCCGGGTCGTTTTCCTCGTCAATTTCAAGCACCGTCACCACGATTTGCACGTCGCGGCGCAGGCGTGAATCAAAAAGCGGCCGGATCGTGCGGTCTACGAGCCGTCCGGCGAGAATCGCGTCATCCGACGGACGCGACTCACGGCGGATGTAGCGGCTGCCGATGATTTTCCCGGCAGCGTAGAATTTTTCCTCGTAGTCAACCTTGAGCGGCAGGTAATCGAGATTGGAATCGTTCTTAGACATCACAACCGTTGCAAGCACGACCGTTTCGCCGTAGCGGGCGATGACCGACGCGTTCGTCTGGTCGGCGAGAGAGGAAATTTCAAGTATGAGCTCCTTTCCACCGACTTCTGTTTTGTATTGTTTACGCTGTATTGCCATAAAGCTGTTAGCTGTTAGCTGTTAGCTGTTAGGTTCGGTGACGCACTAAAACCTAACAGCCAAAAGCTAAAAGCTTATTTTTTTATGATGATCCTCGGAATTTCTTCGATGTTGGTGAACTTATCCGCCGCCTCCTGGATCTTGCCGGATGCGCTCCGCTTGAACGCGGCGACCTCAACTAGGCGCCCCACGCCCCATTTGAGGTAATCTATGAGGGGGCAAAAATCTCCATCGCCCGTTACAAGTATCACAACGTCCAGGAACGAGGCCATCCTGATGGCGTCAACTGCCATCCCGACGTCCCAATCGGCCTTCTTCATGCCGCCCGCATACACCTGTAGATCCTTCACCCGGAGCTCAAGCCCGGCTTTCTCGAGCGCCTCGAAAAAAGCGGCTTCTGCGGAGATTGGACCATGATTCTCTGAAGCGGCAATTCTTGAAATTCTCTGCGGCCGCACGAGTTCCTGCCTCGGTTCAACTATCCCCTCGCTCTTGACCACGTAAGCCATGGCGCGGATAAGCTGGCGGTCGCCCACCAAATATTTAATGAGTTCGCTGTAGTTAACGCGTCCGTGGTAGAGATTTTTCGCCGAGTGATAGAGATTCTGTACGTCAACGAATATGCCGACACGTTGATTGGAATTTGTGGGAGTAGATCTCATAGCTTTTAGCTTCTAGCTGTTAGCTGTTAGTTTAGACGATATGACTGCACCTAAAAGCTAACAGCTCAAAGCTCAAAGCTATTTCTTAAGTTCCAATTTCTTAATCAACTTTTCATATTCCTTCGGTTCTTTCTTGCGCAAATAGGAAAGGAGTCTCCGCCTGTGGCTCACCATTTTTAAAAGCCCCCGGCGCGAATGGTTGTCTTTGGGGTTTTTCTTGAGGTGCGCGGCAAGCTCATCAACCTCACGGCTGACAACGGCGATCTGCACTTGCGCGGATCCCGTGTCTTTGTTGTGCTTCTTATGTTCGCCGATGATCCTCGCCTTTATTCGTTTTGTGAGCATTGTTTGAGTATAAGGGATTTTTAAAAAAATGACAAGTTTTTAATCATTGAAAAATAAGAGGTCCTCCGATGGATGAAAGAGGGCCACACAGGGTCGGTAATTTGTCGCCAGGCCCGAAAGAATAGTTGGCGTGACCTACTTGAACACCTTCTCTTCAATAGAGCGGATGATTATAAATGACGGTCGGGAGCTTGAATCCCCGCTGGAGTTTATCCCTGTACCGTGATCGGGGGCGGGGACGACGACTAGAAGCATGGGTCCCCGCTGGAGTTTATCCCGTAGCGCCATACGGGACGGGGATGGCGGCCAGAAGCGTAGATCCTCGCCTCCGCGAGGACGACGCAATCTGTAATCTCGCTGCGTTATCACTAAGAACGTGGGTCCCCGCTTTCGCGGGGATGGCGGCCAGAAGCGTAGATCCTCGCCTCCGCGAGGACGACCCCGCCTTGGCGGGGTCGTTTTGCGACAGATGGGTTATAATAAAACCAATGACTCCCGCCTTCGCCACCTTCTTCTCTGGCTAAGTGGCTTCGGCGGGTGCTCATGATTTCAACTAATCGCTTCGCTCTTAGGAAATCATGGCAGAGATAGAAAAACTTCTTAAAGATTACCTCGCCTATCTTGAGATAGAGAAAAACCGCTCGCCGAAGACGCGGGAAAATTACGAGCGCTATCTCCGCGAGTTCCTGGAATTTTCGGATGCAAGGTCGCCTAAGGACATTACGGAGTCTGCGGTACGTGACTTCCGGCTCTCGCTTGCCCGCATCACGCGAGGCGAAGCAAAAAAGCCCCTCAAAAAGGTCACGCAGAGTTATTACGTGATCGCGCTCCGCAATTTTCTGAAATATCTCGCGAGGCATGACGTGAAAGTTTTGGCGCCCGAGAAAATCGAATTGCCGAGAATTCCGCAAAGACAGATCGACATCGTGGAATATCAAGACCTCGAGCGCCTTCTCGCTGCTCCCAAGGGCAACGACAGCCGAAGCCTGCGCGACAAAGCAATACTTGAATTGTTCTTTTCGACGGGTCTTCGCCTTTCCGAACTTTGCAACCTCTCCCGATATATCGACCTAAAGCGCGGTGAGATCTCCGTGCGCGGGAAGGGCGAGAAATTGCGCGTTGTATTCCTCTCAGATTCGGCGAAAAAAGCCATTGAGGCATATCTTAAGAAACGGACCGACGCGGAAGAATCTCTGTTCGTGAGCCTCAACCGCACTGGGAAAGTGATCGGTAAGATCACGCCGCGCTCGGTCCAAAGAATGATCGAATCGCGGGCGAAAGAAGCGGGCATCCCGAAAAAGATCCATCCGCACCAGCTACGGCATTCGTTCGCGACAGACCTCCTGATAAATGGCGCCGACCTCCGCTCCGTGCAAGAGCTTCTCGGACATTCAAACATATCGACAACACAGATATACATACACCTCACAAATAAAGAACTGCGCGAGATCCACAAAACCTTCCACGGACGCCGGAGAGGATAATGATATTTATTCAGTGTGGGTTAGTGTATGACTTTAGAATCTTTTCTGGAGAAAAAGACAGTAAATTTGATGTGCCGAGTTTTATGGTCGAGAAATGTTGAGGACAAATATCCTCGTTAAGAATTTTTGGGGTATCCGCCTCATCGGGGGCACTTGACACGGTGCTACTATCCATCTATAATGCTCGTGCGGAAAGCTCATTGAAAAGGGGGGCTTTATGAAAGCTCTAGGTGGGGTCGGGCAGGTCGGAAAATTCCCTATCGGCATTGCGGTAGCAAATCTAGAAAGTGGCGACGTAACCGCCCTCGTGGGACTTGTAAAGCGTGCTACCGTAGTCCTCTCGGTCGCTGGTTGCGCCGCGATTGGTTTGATGTGGCTTCGTGCAATCAGGGAAGAGGCCGAACGCGAGAAGAGAACCAGGGTTTCCCTGGCTCGCCTGGCACACGTTTCGAAGGCGAACCGGGAATTCCTCGGCGTTTGCGACACTGATGTGCTAGAGTTCACCGTCGATCGACAAGGATTTTCAGTGCCGCTCGATCGTATACGATCGGTCAAAGAGAACTATACTTTATGGTCTGGGCGTGTGGGTTTTGATATCGAACTGTTGGACGATTCGCGATACCTTCGCACAAAACCCTCAACCAAGACATTAACTCTAACTTCCTTCGCCGGATCTCAGACGGTTCATCTGTATGATTCTGATGGGCTTCTCTATATGACTGGCGCAAGCACTCAAGAAATCAACGATCTTTGCAACCGTCTCCGCTTTACCGTGGAGGCTCAAAAGAAAAATATCATTAGCGAACTCGGAGAGGAATTTGAAACGATTTGGGATTCCAAGCTCAGGAACCGAGGGTGATGCGACCACATTGCCCTTGCCACGAGAAGCGCATATCCGTTTACGGGTACTGCGCTTTCTTTTTTCAAACACTTTTAAATCCACCACTATTACCTTTTTTTCTGTGCCCTCGAGAGTAGTCGAACTAGAATCTTTCGGGGACGCGGTCTTGGCGCGAAGCGCCTGTACAAAGTGCTGGGGGAGAGATTTGAACTCTCACGATCTTTCGATCACTGGCTCCTAGGGCCAGCGCGTCTGCCATTTCGCCACCCCAGCACTTTGGGCACTTCGCGCAACGTATTCCATTTCCCTGCCTGCCGGTAGTCAGGCGCCACGAGGGCATGCGCGCCTGTCCCGCTAAGCGGGATCTGCCATTTCGCCACCCGCCCTTGTATCTCCAAGCCTACTTGACTTTTTCTATATATCATGCTATCATTAACCCAGCAAAAAGTCTAGTTCTTACAGTTCATAGGCTATTCTTGCTTTACAAGTTCATATTCGGAATCGAAAATCAAATGGATAAAGGGAGGAGACAATGACGTGGAATTGGAGAGGAGTCTGGGAAGTACTCAAGGAAATCGGTATTGCTCTCGGCTTGGATCTCCTAGTTATTGGATTCAGGGATGCGGCCAAGGACCACGCAAAGAAGAAGGCATTTGACTATGTGACCATAGAGCCTCCGCGAGAACGGTTCGCGAGGATCTTGTGGCTGGAGATGGATCCAAAGAAAACGCAGAAACTCCGTGATCGTCTGGCAACGGCTTCCAGAATGAACAAGGAAAATACGATGGTCACTCTTCTTTGCAAGCTCCTGGGAGGCCTTGGCAACAAAGCCACTGATGATCAATGGAGAGAGACGCTCGTGAAGATCAACGATCTACCAAGAAAAGACTTCAAGGACATGCTCTACGCCGTGGAGCATGATCGCATCCAACAGGCTCTCCGCCGTATCGGCAGCATCGCTGTCAATACTGCGGAGGACGTTGTCGACAAGTTCGCGGAGTGGGCAAACGAAGCGGCGTCGGAGGTTGAGGGATTCGCCGATCGCTGTAAAAGTGGAGGAGCAGGGAAGCCGATAAAACTTCCTTTCCCAATTTCGCTTTTCCACTGGTAAGGAGATTTGCCGAAGGGCAGAGGAGAAGACCGAATGACGAATCTACTCAAAGCAATTAGAAGGCTAGTCAAAGCAATTTGGCGGGCAACTCTGGCTACGATGCCGCGTGTCCAAAAATACCGGAGGGCGATCGATGCGGTCCTTCGGACCGCGATGGCGGCTGCATTTGTGGCCGCAGCGTTGCTGGTGGCGACAGCCCTTACGCCTCTCTGGGTAGTAAGGCCAATTGTTGCAATCGTCACCGCCATATCGCTTCTCGGCCTCGCCTGCGTCGTCTTCATGTATCCCCTCTATTCCCTCCTCATCGCGGAACTTCCGATCGGAAAAATTCCGGTCATTGGAAGTGACGCGAAGAAGGTGAGGGACGGGATCCTGAGGGCTCTTGCGCTCGCCTACACCGTCGAGTTTTTCATCGGATTCTACCTTTGGTGGGTTCCGATATCAGCTGATCGGTGGCTCGTCATCCCCCTAATCATAGCTCTTTCTTGGATGACAGCTGCCCGTTTCGCAAGGGCCAAGGTATCGACGGCCATCGCAACAACTGCATTCGTCGCGATCACCATCGTTTTCCTGCTCGGCGGCAGATCTATGACCAAAACGACGCTCGCCGACGCATGGAAGCAGGCGCCGCAAGCCAACGCAGCCGAAGCAAGCACCGTGGCCGCTATCTCTCCCGTCAGGCAGTTCAATCCTACGTACGAACTCGCCTGCGGCGAAGCTTTCGGCCCCAGCTTGAGAGACATGACGAGAATCGACAAGGCCGTTTTCACCGAACCACCTGATTGCGTGAGCGGAATCATCATGGTCCCCAAGAACGCGATCAATGTCGACGTGAGAACGGAAGATGGCGCGCCGATTGCGGGAAACTGGTATTACCCGGAATCGGATGTGGATTCGCAAGACGCAAATCCCTTGTCGAACCTCCGAAAGGTCCCGTTCGCCGACGAAGAGAACGGGATCAACAACCATACGTGGGGAGTGCCGGTCGCCTTCGACCTCGAGAATCCTCAAAGTGAAAAGGTCAGAATCGAGGTGAGGTTCTCGCACAACCCTATTTAGTTCTTTGCAAGAGACCAGGCCCGCGGGGGAAGCATTTCTCCGCGGGCTTTTTTGTTTTAGCAAAGCTCTTTAAACGCAAGACCCCTCCTTAAAGGAGAGGTCATGCCATAGGGATAAACTAATGGATAACTCTAGCAAGTCACGCCTGTGCCGCCGGAGAAGAGGCTCCCGATGATAAGGGGAAGTCCGCGCGCGAAGAGCGCGACCACGATCGCGATCGCCGCGTATATCAACGTGTGGCTCGCGGATTTCACTTTTTCCGGATCGCCCGAAGCGGTCAAGTACTTATAGGCTGCTATCAAGACGAAGACGACGGTCAGGATAATAAGAAATGTAAAGAGCCAGCCGACGACGACGGTGCAGATGAAGTTCTTGAAGCCGGGAAGGTCCACAAACGGCGCCGGGGGCAACGTCTGCGCGGAGGCCAAGAGAGGCAGGGCCGCAACCGAAAGACCGGACAAAGATACTGCAAGCGCTTTAAGCTGTTTTTTCATGTTTTTTTGTATATATTCGACCTTTCGGAAGATACAATCATTATAGCAAATCTGGCTGTGTAAGGGAAGAACGAAAAACCCCGAACGAATTCGGGGCTTTTCTTGAAACGCGTGACACATAAACCTACTAGCAAGTCACGCCTGTGCCGCCTGTGAAGAGGCTCCCAATGATAAGGGGAAGTCCCCGCGCGAATAGCGCGACCACGATCGCGATCGCGGCGTAGATCAACATGCTTCCTGCTCCTTTCACTTTTTCCGGATCGCCCGAAGCGGTCAAGTACCTATAGGCTGCTATCAAGACGAAGACGACGGTCAGGACGATGAGGAAGGTGAAGAGCCAGCCGACGACGACGGTGCAGATGAAGGTCTTGAAAGTGCCAAGTGTCGTAAACGGCGCCGGGGGCAATGTCTGTGCGGAAGCCAAGAGAGGCAGTGCTGCAACCGAAAGCCCCGATGCGAATGGGCCAAGCTTTCTAAGGATAGATTTCATAATGCGATAATACCTCTGGTGTATATCTTCGACCTTTCCATTCTACTTCAAGATTATAGCAAATATGGTTGTTCATGTCTATAATATTGCTTGCCATCATTGATTCATTCCTCTGCCTTCCTTGCCACTACAGGCAAGTATTAGCTTGAGTAACCTGCCCCACCGCTGACGGGAAAACTGACACGATTATCAAAGGAAACGCCTTCGCAACTAAAGCAACCGCGATGGCAATGGCAGCATAGGTCAGAGTCCGGTTAGCGGTGCGTATCTTCTCTTCCTCGCCCGCGGAGGTGAGATATCTGTACGCAGCCCAGATAACGTATATCACGGAAAGACCGATCAATATATAGAACATCCAGACCGCTATCTGACAAAGAAATCCCTGTACAAAACCCTGTATGGTCGGGGTCACTACGCCAGGCAACAGTGCCGCATGAACCGACGGAATGAATAACGAGAAAATCGCCGTAATGGCTGTCTTGTAGGCGGCGGGTCGCCCAAGAAGCAAGTATTTGATGCGATTCATTGATATAAAACCCTTGTTCCACTTATATTAATCCCCTTGTCCGCCCTTTTAAAGATTATATCACATTCTCAATTATGGGCAACCTGTGACCGATTGACCGAAAGTCGACGCGACAACAACCGGGAATGCCTTGGCAAGCAATGCCACGGCAATGGCTATGGCGGCATACGTAACTGTTTTGTGGGCCTTGCTCACTGTCTCGGTCTCGCCGCGGGCCGTGAGATACAAGAACGCGGCATAGAGCACCATGATCGATGAGACTCCGATCAGCACGAAGAACATTACGGCGGCTATCGGACAAAGGATCTGGGTGGCAATGTCCGGCGGCGAATTTATGTTAAAAGTCTGGGCGTAAGCCCTCTGTGCGATGAAAGGTAAAAGTAATTCGAGCGCGAGAACTCCACGGAGCCCCGCTCGCCACGCCCTGCAGAAAAATTTTGAACTATGGCCTGTCGCCTTTTTGAACTGGGTCATCATATTGTATTGGGATCAATAATAGATTTTCATCGGAATACATGCGCATTGGCTAGCCGTGAAATCCATATCTCCCACCTTATTAAATCTTAAACTCATTTAAAGATGGCCTTTATAATATTCACGACCTGACCGGCCAAAAGCACCACCAAAAAACCGATCGCCGCATAGAGAAGGGTCTTCCTGCCTTTACTGAACTTCTCCGGATCGCCGGCCGCCGTCATCATCTGGAAACCCCCATAGAGCACCATGATAGAGGCAATGGGTGCGGCGATGACTAGTAAAAGGTTAGTTATTTTTTGGACGGCGGCGGGCAAAGTCAGACCACAAAGAGGGTCCGTGAGTCCTCCGGGCGAACATCCAGCAGAAGCTTGAGCTGAAGCGAGGCGAACGAAACCAAGAAAAACTATGGCAGTAAACGCTATCCTTAATAGGTTTTTAGCCATTTTTTTATTGTACACTTTGAGCGCAGAAACTCAAAGGATAGCTTTTCCCAGCAAGATTTTGGTCCACGCCAAGCGACACGCCCCACGATGCGTTCAGGGAGCAAGCTTCTTTGGAGGAGATGCCTAAAATTGCCAGGAAATCCTTTGCCGCTTTTCCCTGTACGGAATTCACGGGACCAGCCGTGACAAATATCCAGAAACTGCTATCAGTTGTGTCGTAACTTATAAGATACTCATTCGCCTTTTTGATGAGCAATGTGTCCTCTTCCTGATCGCTAACCAGTTTATAAAAATTGTTCACTTGGACGCTGCCGCGTGAAGTTCCAAGCACGATTTTTTCGGTTTTGGGGAAATTAGTCGCATCTGCGGGGTGAATCCGCGAGACATTCCCAGTGTCTCCTCCCGAAGAAACTTGCGTTCCGCCTTTATTAAATACAAAGACATACAGCAATCCGCCGACTATACCAACCGCCACGATGATAATAACTATGTAAATATATTTACTCATGCCAATCAACAACCCTGAATGTGAATATTGTAGCCGGTCGTCGTACCGAAGGCAGTGCCACCGCATTGCGGCGACCATTCGTTGGCGACAGCAACCGCCCCGCATTGTTGTGCGGCCTGAATGATTGCTTGCACCTGGGCACACGTTGCGCTTTGGCCGGAAGAAGGCGTCAAATCCACGCAGCAGCCATTAGTGTGGCATTGCGACTGATGAGCTGTCGTCGGCGGATACGCTTCGGTAATCCGCAGGCTCTGCCCGCTCTTCTGTTGTACACACACCAAGACAGCAACCTCGGCACCAGCCGCAGAGCAACTATTTGGGTCCTTGCAAGCTAACCCAGCGCTCGTAAGCGGGACGCATGTTCCGCCTTGACAAGCCATCGAACCAGCCGGCGGCAGCGCCGTTATCGTAACCTGCGCGAGCTTCGGCAGCGGCTTCAACCCGCACTTCGTGATATCCGGATTAATGAGCTTGAGAACGAGATAAGCTCCCACAAGAAGCAGGAGGCCGTACAAGGCTCCTTTAACCCATTCTTTCCCCTCGCTTTGTCCAGAGGGATTCCCCGCGGCAAGCACATATTTCACCCCTCCATAGGTGATGGCGGCGAAGGCAAGCACCCCCCCGATCATCAAAGCAAACGTATAGAAGCCGAAGACGGCGCCGCAGGGGTCGGTCTTGTCGGTCACGCCGGGGATGTTGGTGTTGATCGTGACTGCGAAAGAGACGCCAAGAGCGGCATGCGCTGCTAAAACGAAAATAAGTGAATATAAAAAATTTCTCGTCAATCTATTTATTTTAGATATGTTAGGCCCAGGCTCGCGCCGCCGCTTTCGGATGGATTCTTGGGATTTTGTATCGAGAGCCCGATCGAGACGGTTGATCCGGAAGGGGCATCGGGATTGAGCGCAACATTTAACTCCTCCGGGTTTTCGGCATTGGGCGGCGTCTCACCATTCACGTTCCACGTGTAACTTAATTCGGCTGGCGATGCGACGCCAAAGAAGTAAGGAACGCCAGTCACGACGAAAGAAGTCGTTGTGAAATTCCCATTCGGGTACGGAGCTTCAATGACAACCTCGGGGCTTGCTACGGGTATCTGGGTTTCCGAAAAAACGAAATCAGAAAAACAACCCTTCTCGTAATTGGGTATCTGGATCTTTAGGTCCAGGGCGCCGCTCACAGCAGTTGGAACATAGAAAGCCACCGTTTGTTGATTCGTCCCGCCCTTAACAAGCACATCATTCAGATACCAATATATTACCGGCACATCTTGGTGCGTGACTACTGCGCCCGTGAAAGAATTCAGGCAGGAGTAAACAAATGGCCTGCTAAGATCGATTAATTTACCGTTGTCTAAAAGTTCAAACGAAACAGTTACAAGGGACCCCGCCGCAGGTAGGATTTTCCCCTTGAATTGTGGGGGGACGTAGCTTTTAGCGCTCCACGTGACAAGAAACTGCGGCTCGGATTGCTGCGCGGAGCCCTTAAGCACGCCAGCCGAGACAAGATAGATGGCGAATGCAAGCGCAAAGAATATTTTTTTATAATAAGGAGTTTTAATCAATGCTTTCATTATATCACATTCTTACGCCGCCATTTTTTCTCCTTCGTCACCGGCTTCCGTGTCTTCCTCACCTCTCGCGGGGCGAGATTGACCCGGATTTCTGAACGGTATTACGTCCCCCCGCCTTTTTTACCCCTCTCCCTCTTCGCTTTCTTCTTCCTCCCCCTTTCTTTTTTCCTCCGGTTTCGGCGCTTTTTCAAGCAACTCTCCCCGTAGCTTCTCCAGTGGCTCCGGCTCTTCGCCAAGAGCCTCTTTAGACACCTCTGGTTTCTCCGGCGCTCCTTCTGTTGGCGCTTCTCCTGTGCCGGTTTCCGAAGGCCGGCCTGGTTCCTCCTTTCTTTCGGTGCTGACTTCTGAAGGCCTCCCTTCGAGGCCGGTTTTTCTCGCGCCGCCAGCTTCTGTTTCGCCCGCGGTCTTCGCGCCGCCTTCGGTTTCCACTGCGCCGGCTGCTGTCGTTTTGGCTTCCCGGGCAATTTTTTGCTCCGCCGTGTCGAGAGCGCCCGTTGCGGCTACTCCCGCCGTAACCTTCCCAACGACGGCAGCAGCCTGCGGATGGTTCGCCATCCAGATGGCAATAATAGTTGTGATTGTCGTTGCCGGGATACTCGCCTCCTCAAGAATTCCTCCGGCGACATTCGCGATGCCTGACCTGCCGAATGTCCGCAGCCTGAATATGAACCAGCCATTGATCACCACCGCGGCGACGAGCGCAAATAATTTATCCAACAAAAAAGTTACTTGGCCTATCACCGGGATGGCCACGGCAAGGAGCGCGAGAATCGTCGTGCCGTCATCAAGGAAGGCGATCATCAAGAGTAATACGATGGCGACGACACTAAACGCCTTTTCTTCGTGTTCGTCCATTTTAATCAGCTTTTAGCCGCTAGCTGCTTTAGTTGGCTTATGGCCCGCGGCGAGTGTTTAAGGATAGCTTCTGCCAAAAACTAAAACTTGGTTTATGGAAGCCTACTTTTTTCCTCCAAAAGCTGCTCTGGGTCTGTCGTGATCACCTGGTCCTCAAAATATGAGCCGATGATCTGGATCGCAACGTGGCGCTTGCCGGCGAAGAACAAGCCTGTGCCCACGTCAGCGCCCAAGAGGAAGTTCTTTTCGGCGTCGGTGAGGTCGAATGCTTTTGCCACAATATCTATTGTCGCCGGCGCCTGCTTCAAGAGCAGCTGCAGCGAGGAGTTCGTAATGATGGGCCGCCCGTATGGGGAGCGCAAAAAGTCTTCAACGTCCTGCGTGATCGTCGAAATGCCCAAATAATATTTTCTCGCGCGCTTCACGAGGCCGAAAAGGAACGTGGCGCTGTCATCGTTTTTCATCATCAGCCACGCCTCGTCGATGAAAAGCAAGCGCTTTTTGAGCTTGGCGCGGATGAGGTTCCAGATGTAATTCAAGATCACAAACATGGCGATCGGCCGCAACTCTTCCTCAAGGTCGCGGATCGAGAACACGATCAAACGATTTGAGACGTCGATGTTCGTCGGCTGATTCAAAAATCCGGCGAAGCTCCCCTTCGTGAACTTATAGAGCCGCTCCGCTATGTCGCGGCCGCCCTTGAGATTGCGGAGCACGGTTTCAAGGTCTTCGAGGAGCGGCGCCTCTTTCCCGGCGAAATCCTGGTCGGCGACAATTTCTCGTGAGGCGTAGGTCTCGGTGATCGCGCGATCAAGGAGGGCGTCCTCTTCCGGGGAGATCTTTCCGAGCATGAGCTTCAAGAGGCTCGTCATGTTTACGATATGCGACTTCAAGACGTCTGAAGGGGATTCGTCTTCCGGTATTTGGGGGATGTCGAAGGGGTTGATGTGCTCATGCGAGGAGAGCGAGATATTGAAGATGCTGCCGCCGAACGTATCAGCAAGCCGCCTGTATTCGTTTTCGGGATCGATCACCATCACGTTCTCGACCCCTGCCATGAGAGAGCGGATGATCTCGAGCTTTGTGGAATAAGATTTCCCCGAACCGGATTTAGCGAACACAACCTGGTTCGCGTTCTCCAAGGCGAACCGGTCAAAGATAACGAGATTATTATTGTGAAGATTGATGCCATACATAATGCCTTGGTTCGAAGAGAGATCTTCTGAAACGAACGGGAAAAAAGAAGAGATCGGTCCGGAATTCATCGGCGTGTAGACCTGTATTTTGTCTTCCGCGAGTGGCAGCACGGAGAAAAGCCCCTCAAGCTGTTCGAAAAGGGCCGGTTTTATGTAAATAAGTTTCGCCTCCACGAGAGCGACGAGCTTCGCTTCAAGCCTCGCGAGCTCGTCCTCCTTGTCGGCATAGATCGTGATATAGAGTCCCGTCTGAAAGAGCTTCTCCTGCGATTGCTGCAGCGTGTCGCGCAGGCTCTCGACGTCCTGGAGGGCGGTTTCGAGGAGCGGGGCGCGTACAAGTCCTTTCTCTTGCTGGTCATTGATCTGTGATTCGATCTGCGCCGCTTTTTTCCGTAGGTTCTTGAGGGCCGTCCCGGTGTCGATCGGATTTATGAAAATCGCGGCGTCAAAAAGATGCGGCAGATTGATCAGCGGTTCGAACCAGCCTGTCGAAAGGTAGCGGGGATACGAGAATACAAAGAACGTCTTGGCGAGCTTGTTGCCGATCTTCAAGTAATTAGACAGTATCTCGACGCCCGCCGGCGCGATGATTTTCATGACCTCTTTAAAATTGTCGGGTTGTTTGTCCATGAGTTTTGAGCTTTTAGCTTTTAGGTTTTAGCTTTCAGCTCTATAACCCAACAGCTAACAGCTAAAGCTATTTTGCCGGCAAAGAAATCCCCCTTCTCTCAATAGTTTCGGGATTGTAGAAGTTATAGAACAGTTCGATGAGTTGCTCGTCGTTCAGTACGACAGCCTCGAGGCCCACCGAAGACAATCCTTCGACCACTTGGTTTACTCGCTGTTTGAGTTGGGCGAGGCTTTCCGCGAAACTCGCCTGCGTCGCCTCTCTCGCTTGCTCATCCGCGGCCTTATCAGCTTTTTTCTTGCCTATAAACGGCAAGAGATTGCCTACGGATTTCTGGGACGGCAGTTTAATCGAAATGGGGTAGAAGGGAACGATGACGAGAAAAACCTTTTCCATGATGGCGTTCTTCTGCACGAATCCGCGGATGAATTCACGATATTCCTCGGCTTGGTTCTGAAGCAGCGGCGATGTTTCTTGCGCCGAATACTGCGCGAGCCCTTCAAGATATCTTTCGATATTCACCTTCCGCGAGTGGATTACTATTTGCAACGAAAAATCAACGCCGTTCAAAAAATTCTGGTATGCTTGCGTGATGACGTTCTGTTCCATCTCCGATTTCAGCGCGAAATTAATGCCGCTTACCATGACGATCTGCCGCAGGGCGCCGCTTTTCATGATCACGGTGTCGTCGTGTATCTCTTTGACGTCCACAAGGTCCTGCGTGTTTCCGAAGTTTTTAGGCATAGCTTTAACAGCTTTTAGCTTTTAGCTTTTAGCTTTTAGCGCGGCACGCCAAAAGTTAATAACTAGGAACCGGAAGCTATATTCCATAATTGTACTCCAAATGGGGATTCTCTAAAAGCATCAAGCTTTTGATTGTAATTTTATCATCATGGCATTAAGCATCTTCTGGATCTCTTCAAGGAGGACATCGACCTCGGAATAATCAAATTCGGGATAGAGCCTTTTTGAGATAATGATCTGAGTTTCAAGTTCAGCGGAAGACGCGTCAGAAACTCTTAAAAATTGTAAATACTCTGGAAGATCTTTCCTCCTCGAACCCTCAGCGATATTACTGGGAATCGATACTGTTGCTCGGCGCATTTGTGAAGCCAAGCCGTATACTTCTTCTTTCGGAAATCGGCGAGTTAATACATATATCTGAACGACAAGCTCAACCGATTTTTGCCAGACAATCAATTCTTTATAGGACTTCAAATACATATAGTAGTCCTAAGTAAACCCCAACAAGCTAAAATTTTTCTAAAGTCAGGGCTCTAGTCTAAAACCTAAAAGCTAACAGCTAAAAGCTCATCTATAATCAATGCGCCGGGCCGCGTCCCTCGCTCCGGACAGATTCCTGTACATCTGATATTTCTCCTGCACCTTCCCGTAAAACTGCGCGCTTGACACCATCTTTGATTTCTCGCCGGTCTGGAGGCTCTGCCAGACGCCCCGGAGCGCCATGCCGGAAACGATATTTTCGAGCGAGATGCCGGAAGAAACCTCTGGTTCCATCGCCGCCTCGCTTTTCGGGATTTCCGGGTGCTCTGGCTGCCAGACGTACGTTTGCGGTTTCCAGTAAAAATTAAGAGCAGACATGGCAATACGAGTGAGGGGCCTGCCACTCACTTTAATGAACGCGAATGCTCCCGCCGTGCCGAGAAAGAATATTGAAAGTACGGCGAAGAGCCATGGCTGTACCGTGAAATAGAGCAAAAATGAAAATCCGCCCGCAATGGCGATATAGATGAACTGGCGGATCGAAAAAGGGCCGACTATCTTGTCCTCCGTTTCTATGAATTGAGGGACTTGGAATTGCATGGAACAGGTTTTAGGTGTTAGGTTATAGGTTTTAGGGTAAATCCAACCCTGGTTTTATTGTACCCCAAAGCGAAAACTTTTACTTCGGATTCTGGGATCTTGATTTGAGTTTTGAAATAAGCGTGTTCAGCATTTTTTGTATCTCTTCGAGAAGCCCATCTATCTTAGAATAGTCCAAAACGGCATAGAGTTTTTTTGCAATGACGATTTGTGTTTCCAGTTCCGCGGCTGAGGCATCCGCTATCCTTAAGAATTGTAAGTATTCAGGCAGATCTTTTCTCTTGGAGCCCTCAGCAATATTAGAAGGAATGGAAACTGAGGCTCTTCGTGCTTGCGAGGTCAAGCCATACGTTTCTTCCTTTGGGAATCTTTCGGTAAGGTTATATATTTCAACTACTAATTGGACGGATTTCTGCCATACCGCCAATTCTTTATAGGATTTTAAACTCATGGGATTTGACTCCCAGTAAAGCACCTTGAGTTAATTTTTTTCTAAAGTCGCTGTTAAAACCTAAAACCTAACACCTAGAACCTAACACCTATACTTTCGGCGGGATTGGTCTATTTCTTTCGGTATTCGTTGGAGGTGAAGGCGGAGGCAATTCTTTTTCGTTTAGTAATACATCGCTCATTTTTGGAGCCGGCGTCATCGGCGGCTTCGGCATGGAATCAGGCGGCGCGATCGGCGGCGGGACAATAGGTTTCGGCATTTCTCTTGCCGTGCTTCCGAATGAAGCAGGCGGCGGCGGGGCCGACGAGGATGTCGCCGTGATTTCTCGTATATCCCGGTCTTGGGTTGAGGCTGGTCTCGGAGGATTTACTGTTGCCGTTTTTACCTCACCTGAATCTGCCGAAGAATCTAGCGGAGTTCGTAATTCCGAGTAGTGGACAACCCGAGGTGACTTGTCCTGGGTGGCGTCGAAGGATTTTGTTCCGTTCGGCGGGCCCGCTTGTGGTGACTTCATCGAACCAAATTCAAGCATCGCGGGTTTCATCGGAATTTTTTCCTTCTCGGGTTTCGCGTCGAGCGATTTCTGCATTGGAACATTAATGCCAAAACCCGACGGCTGCCGGAGCGGCTTGAATTCGGTTTCTTCCTGAAGGATAGTCGGAGCGGGTTCGGATGAAGGCGTCGGTCGCATCGGCGGCGCCGGTTTTATTGTTTGCGCGGAGCCGAAATTTCCGAAAGAAGATTGGGTCGGAGGGGCCGATTTTGGGAAATCGGTCATTGGCCCCGGCGCCTGGCTGGGGCTTGAAGGCGAGGGCGGCGTTGGAGAAGATGGTGGCTTTGGAATTGATGGTCCGGCAGATGGCGGAGATGACGGCAGTCGGGGAGCGGCGGACTCGCCAGTGGACGGGGGCGGTTTCACGTCGCCGAGTGGTTTTGGCGCTTCGGGCTTCTTCTCCGTGGAAGGCGGTGTTACCGGTAACGGCACATAGGCGGCGTCTAATTCATCTTTTATTGGATTGAAAATCTTGGCCTTAATTTCTTCAGTAAGCGAATTGGTAAGCTCGGGGTTATTAAGGCCTAATGCCTCACCAATTTCTCTATTCAGATCGTATGCATGAACAAAGCCCAATATGACGAAAGCCACCGTTTGTTCCACAATTAAGATTTTCTCTTCGTCGGAGATATGATGGTTTTTACAAATTTGGCTTACGATCTGATGATTACCGTCAGAGGTCAAAGCCGCCTTTAATTTATTATTTAAAAGGTCAAATCTCTGTTCAAGTAATTTTTCAGTTATACTTTCAACAGGAATCATGATTCTTATATTGTACCACCATTACTTATTTATACGATAAATTCTTACTTTCCCCGTGAATTTACCTTTCTGGTCGTAAATACCGACTGATCTAAAGTAATAATTCCCAAAATCTTTTTTTTGATAAGATTCCTTCATCGTTCTATAATCCAGATATGAAACACCGGAGTTTTCGCCCATATATTTGGCTTTGCCCTCGCGCACTAATTTCTCATATTCGTCTAGATTTCTTTTCGCGCGATCAGGATCCTCCTTGAATTTGAGGGGTTGGAGGTAATTCCTTGTTTTTCTATACGCTTTTTCTCCGGCACCCAAAATTCTTTCCGTAAGCTTGTCCCAAGGAGTAAGGAGGGCTTCTTGCTCTTTGGCAAATGGATTTGCGGGCCGTTCTTCTGTATCTCGGATCTCTACAGTGGGAGTAGAGAGAATCCCATTTCTTAATTCTGATAGCCTAATTGTCCTTTTCTCGTCGTCCCTATCCTTTCGCTGCCGGGTAGGATGGACTATCACGCGGTCCGCTTTTCCTCCAGCCTCAGGAGCAGGAGACGATTCATTTGGTTCGTTATCTTTTTTTCTATCGGGTTGGAAATTCATCGCTATGTCCAATTTGCCAAGTTTGGCGGAGCGCCGCACTGCGTACATGGACCAACAGGTTTTTTCATGCTGTATATTTGATTTGGATTCGTCTTATAAGCGACATTGAGACAATTTTGACACGTCCACATTCGTGCATATTTTCCCTTAAACAAACCTGACCCTTTTTTCATCCCATCCCATACAGATCTTATAAGTCCAGGGCCTTGAACCGATGAATGTTGCGCTGCGCTTGTGAATCTTTGAGCTACTTTACCGCGAAATTTATTCCATCTAGTTAGTGGTATGTACTGGCCGCCTCCAGGCGCAGTTTTTGGTTTCGGTTGGGCAACTCTTGCGGCGGCACCTGCCGCCGTTCGCCCGCCCGTCTTATATGCCCACGTTCCGAATCCCTTCCCGGCACCCTTTATGGCCCCCATCGCGACACTCGCGCCGACGATGCTAAGTGAGTTTGCCGCAAAGAGACCGCCAAGGGCCAAGACTATAAGTATGACTTTTTCGCCAATCACCGCAATGAATTCAGGGGTACGAGTAAGAGTGGCGGCCGCGGTTTCTTGTATGTTGTTAGCTGAGATGGTCCCGGCTGAGATCGCGCCAGACGGTGCCTGAAATTTTTTCAGGTAGTTAGTTTTATTCACCCCGGTGTTAGTGAGAATGGCAAGATACAAAAAGAAAGTTACTATGGCGGGAAAAAACGACCAGCGCAGGAAATTACTCCACCACTTACTGAACAGGTGTTTGAAATTCGGGAAAATCCACATCAACCAGGCAAGCGGAGCGAGGATCAGAAGTATGCCAATGTACGCGTACCTGATGAGAAGTAAAATCGCGAGGGCGAACAACGTGAATGTGATAACAAAAAGGAAAGCCACGCTAAGCACCATATTCAAAACGTTTGCGGTGAAGTTATCGAGAGCTTTTAAGCTCAAGATGTTGTTGGATTTTTCCCAGAACTGCTTCCCATAGTCGCAAATAACCGCCATAGTGGGACTGCCTGCGTATCTAGAAATACAGTCTGCATCTGCCAGGTTATCTGCGGGTGGTGGTTTAAGGCTGATTTGCGGATCGAATGTGCCCGTCAACTGGTTTACGAATCTTGTATAGTCTGCTCCGGCGCTTCCGTTAACAGCGTCAACAAAGTAATTTGTGAACTGACTTGAGAAATTAAGAATAATGCCGGAAATGACGAGGGCGAAATTTACGGAAATTGCCGCCACGACCAATTTCCACAACACCTGTTTTATGCCATAGGTTTGGCTGCGGAGAATCGTGGCGAGCGCGATGATGATGATTCCCAATACGAACCCCAAATTCGCGATGGAGAGCGAGACGCCGAAACCGCTTTGTACCGCGGGAGAGTTAATGATTTGATCGTTGAACTGCATGGCGAGCCTTACAAACATTGCGCCAAGAGAGAGAAAAAGGCTCATAATCGCATTGAGCAACACCATTACATAATAGATCGCGCAAGTTGCCGGGCTTTGTACGCAATCCAGCCAGCTAATTTTCTTTGCATCAGTTTGTGCAGCTTGTGCAAATGAAAGATGCGACCAGGAAGCCAAAATAACAACCGCAAGCAGCGCCACGGCAACCAATGTTTTTGAAAAAGATTTTTTAGGCATGAACATTAAAATTTCTAAGCACTAATTCCGAATTTCTAAATAATATCTAATATCTAAATCAATAAAATTCCAAATTGTTCGAGATTCGTAATTTTAAAATTGTGATTTGTTTAAAGATTAGATATTAGAAATTAGGATTTACTGAGCTTTATTAAAATCTGGCCGCGCCGGCAAGGTTTTGTATGCCGCGTGTAAATGCGGCGTCAATAACGTTCCCGACAAATGAAGCAAATATGGCGGCCCAGCTGAAGTCGGTGTTTGTGAGCGGCTCAGTCGTGTCTTTCATAGCCGCGAAAAGCGAGTCAGCCACCGCTCCACCGGGAGTCTTGTTATATGGATCCACCGATTTGAAGTTCGGATTCGGGATGCCCGTCGTCGCATCGATAAAGTCGTTCTGACACTGGCCAAAAGCGGTTTTGTTGGGATACTCCGCAGGGCATTTTTTTACCGAGAGAAATCCTCTGCTGGCAATACCCTCATTTTTCAAGGCGTTTGCCGATTGTTGAGCTTTACGCGCCACCTCTTGGCCACCCCAGAAGGAACTTCCGAAGTAGTTGCCACTCGGCAGGGCTTGGGCGCCGAAGGCTATCCAGCCACCCGTTTGGAAATTTAAATAAAATGCCTTGATGTTGCCGACGATTCGATCCAGCGAGCAGCCTATTATCGGAGATGGCCCGGTATCCAAATAAGCTCGTTGCAGGTTTACTTGCACGAGTGACCCAAAGCTTCTGCACAATCCCGGCGCTATTTCGTTTATTGTCACTCCGGCCAATGTTTGGAACGTACTCTGAAGAAACCCCTTCCAGTTCGTGATGAAAAGAGGCTGGCCATTCCCATTCCCCTGGATGAAGCCCACGACGTTATTCAAGACCCTTTGGATAACCATTTGCTTTAGTTGAGTCAGTAAGGCGTTCTTTAAATCATCAATAATGGTCAACAAAAAATCTGAGAAGCTCGGAAAATCCCAGGTAGGATATTGAGCGTGGGCGGTTTTCACTCCGAAAATCGAATTTACTGTCGCGAGCAGCCCCGACGGTTCTTTACTCTCCGAAAGAATTCCGGAGTTCTTTGCTTTTAAATATTCATTTTTGAAATTTTGTACGGCCAGTTTGTAATTCGTTTCCTGCGCTTGTAAGATCAGCGCCGGTTTCAACGGATCAGCCGCAGCGTCTTTTGCTAAGAGAAGAGCGTTGTGCGCGTAAGAGAGGAGCGTGAGCCCGCTCCTCTGGAGATCGGTGAACTGCCTGGGGGTGGGCATTGTTTTCGCGGCTTCAATGGCGTTGCCGATGATCTCCGCCGGCCGTCCAAAGTCGGCTAGTCCTGATTGTGGACCGACAAGGCTGGTAAGGTTGCTTTGGATAAAGTACGTGTCAAAGATATTTTCAAGGGCGCCGTTATAGCGTTCGATATCGTCTTTACTGGGATTATCAATCACAGTTAACTTCAACGCCCCCGCCTCCGCTTTCCAATCGGGAATTCGTAGCTTCTTTATCGCTGGTTCCTTTGCGACTTTATTCATAAGAGCGTCAATGTCCGGCTGCGCGATTTTGACTTGGCCATTAGCGTCCAAGGGGCCTTGCGGATTCGCCGCTATCAAGTCCTGGAGCAAGTTTTTGGTCAAGCTGTCAGTCAAGTTTGACGGGTTGGCGGCGGAAAATTGGTCGCCCGTGCCCGCGCTACGGCCGCTAGGCGCAGCTATGTTCTCAAATTGCTGCTTGGAGTCCGGAACAGGCTCAACGAATGCATTTGAGGTCGGTGGCGGCGGGTTTTGGAAGGCGGGATTGATTTGCGCTTCATCAAGAGGAGTCGCTGTTGTCGGCGCATAATAGTTAGAGAACACGAAAGACAGCGAACCGGTCGCGGCGGCAAAAATCAAAAAACCCGTGACCAATCTTTTGAAATCAACCATTTTCTACAATTATAGCTTATCTGAATCGGCAAGTCCCCAAGTTATACACACCCCGTAGAGAAAATCAGCTGAAAATTCAGCTGATTTTCCACGGGGTAGCCCCGTGATCGCCAAGGGCGATTTTACGGGGCACCTAGAATATTCTATCTTTAATCAATGTATTTTGTTTATACTTTGCACAGCAAAAAAGATGGCAATCTTTACATTGGATATACCGAAAACCTACAGCGGAGATTCGTTGAACACCAGGAAGGAAAGGTGATGTCGACAAAACATAGATTGCCAATCGAGCTGATCTATTACGAAGCCTATCTAAATCAAGATGACGCCAAAGGAAGAGAAAAATTTCTTAAAAGTGGCTCCGGTCACCGATTTCTGAAAAAGCAGCTCGTTCATCATTTCAGTTCAAGATCTCAGCAATGAGCATGATTTGTTTCATGCTCAGATTTTGAGGTCTGTTTTCGGGAGGAATACCTATTTTCTCAAGATATCCAATGAGAATTTCCCGTTTTATTTTTTTTGCCGCGATAAGGTTGTTGAGAATTGTTTTTCTCGGCTGAGCGAAAAGTGCCCGAATGGTTTTGTAGTATACACTTGCTTCTATCTCCGTCCCATGTCCCAAGTTCTTTGTCTCCAGCCTGATTACCGCTGAATCTACTTCCGGCTCGGGCTGGAAATCTTTCTTCGAAATCCGCGCCACGATATTGGGAATTGCCCAGAACTGCACGATTGCCGCAAGCCGGTTCATATGAGGCGGCGCGGCCGTGATCCGCTCTGCGACCTCCTTTTGGATCGTGAACACAGAGAGCTTCGGCTTTTTTTCGAGCTCGCTGATAATTCGCAAAAGGCGGCCGGTAATATAGTAGGGAATGTTACCGACTAGTTTCCAGCTGTTAGCTTTTAGCTGATAGCTTTTAGATAAAGATGGAAGCAGTCTTAGTGCATCACCCTCGATAACCTCGATGTTTTTATCGTCGGCAAGTTTTTTGCGGAGTCCAGTTGCCAGCTCTTTGTCTTTTTCAATCGCAATAATTTTCGATTGATAGTCCATGAACCATGAACCATGAACCAGATATTCCGTGAGCTCTCCGTGGCCGGGTCCGATCTCGATAACCATATCGCCATTCTCCAACTCCAGAGCTGCGACGATCTTTTGTGTCGCCAACCTACTTTTCAAAAAATGTTGGCCCAAACGTCTCATCAAGTGAGTATTAATGAATATTGTTCAGACATCAATAGATGATCATGAATATCCGTTGATATTAATCGCATGGAATGATATGTTATGATGTTTATATTAATGTAATTAATCTGGATCACGAAGGGAAATGGAGAAAAGCAGGATCATACTCATTGTGATAGGGATAGCCGGGATGGTCGCGGCGATAATTTTTTTTGTGTTTCTCGCGAAACGCCCGGTGGCTGAGAACACCGATAATCAAGTTGGCGGTCTTCCTCCCGCCTCGCAGCCCTCTTATCCAAACCAACCGCCTTCTTCGCCCGGAGCGGCGACTACGCCTTCCTATCTCGGCACCGGTCCTGGCGCTGAGGCCCAAACCGGCGTTCCGACCAATGCTTTCGCTCCTCCCGCCCCTCAAGGATCTTCTGCGGGAGATTTTTCGGGAAATGCTTTCCAGCAGCCGTTAACCCTAGGCATCAGCGGGAGCGGGGGGGTCGCCTTGAGCCAACTTGGCAGCCAATTGAATCTGCGGGACCAGAACGGCAACCTCCTTTCGGCTCAGCAGCTACTCGCGCAGGCCAACAGTTTGCCGCCGCAGCTTCAGAAGCTGCTCAATAAGCCAGGCGGGCCGACGATGGCCGACATATTAAATGCGGAGCAGCAGCTCCGCGCCCAGTCCGATGCCATCCAACAGCAGATTAGCCAGTTTCATGCCTCTAACCAATCTCAATTCAGCGCATCTTCCACCGAGCAGTGCAATAAGATTATAAGCGACGCAAAAAATTTCGTTTCCATGTGGGGCACAGGCGCCGTTTCCTCCACTTTCGGCCAGACGCCGGGTTGTTTGAGCCAGCTTCCACTAGGGTTCCCTCCTCTTTAGTCCTGGTCGCTGCCGATTTTTTCTCCAGGCATAAATGTTTAAGTCTCTCCTTGATAGAATAGAAAACGCAAACCTTACTTTTAGGGATTGGGTTATGGGTTTTTTGGGCGTGCTGTTCGTACGGATATTTCTCGAGAGCTTCTCGAATGTGCCGGTTACCGGCAATCTGACATCGGACGCCTCGACCATCGTCCATTATTACCTCTATTATCTTGCCGCCACCGTGTCTCTTCTCCTTTTTCTTGGTTTATTCATTGATCGCGCTAAATTGGAGAGGGTTGCTCTTTTTGCTCTCGTCGGCAACATAGTCGCCCCGGTAATCGACCTCCTGCTTTCTGGCGAAAAAGTGGCGCTCATGCATTATATTTTTGCGGACGGCGCGGGGCTTTTGAAAAACTTCCTCCTCTTTTTTACGCCAAGCCCGATATCGGGGATAACGCTTGGAATGAAGGTCGAAATTTATCTGGGTCTCTGCGGTCTCTTTTTGTACGTGATTTATTCAACGAGGAGCGCAGCGAAGGCGTTGTTCTCGGCGTTTGGAGCCTATGTCATAATGTTCTTTTGGGGTTCCTTGCCGAGTCTTTGGAAATTATTCTATGATCTGTTTTCGCCGGCAAGCCGCGCCTTATCGTTGGGTCAATTTTTCATAACGAGCGAAGCGACATCCGTCATTTCGCGGAATTTTCTTCATCCCACCGTACAACTTTCGTATATTCGTGGCGCGGAAGTATTTTTTAATGTCGCCATCTCAGAGCTTTACTATGTTCTTATTTTCTTTCTTGTTGCCACCTATTTTTTTGTACGCAACCCCGAGAAGTTTTCCGCCATTCTGAAGAGTAGCCGCCAATATCGTGCGGCGCACTATTATGTCATGATCGGCATAGGTCTACTGGTGGGCTCAAAGGTCGCTCCGGCGTGGATCTTATGGACCTGGCCAGACGTTGCTTCTTTAATTGTTTTATTCCTCGCTTACTTTTGCGCGAGAGCTTATGCGGGAGGAGTGAATGATATCGAGGATTTAGAAATAGACAGGATCTCGAATCCAAAACGTCCTCTCCCCTCGGGACTTCTTGCCGTCAGCGACATAAAAAACGCGAATTTATTTTTTCTTTCTTGGGCGTTGCTCGGCGGATTTTTGGTTGGCCAGTACGCGCTCTTTACGATCATCGCCGCGCTTTTCATGTCTTACATTTATTCCGTGCCGCCGCTTCGGCTCAAAATCTATCCATTTATTGCGACGCTTCTGATTGCTCTCGCGTCATTCGCAGCGTTCGTCGCCGGTTTTTATTTTATGAGCCCCGACAAAACAGCAAAGGCCCTTCCCATCGCATATATTCTGCTGATTATATTGGGATTGACCCTGGCAGAAAACGTGAAAGATGTGAAAGACGTGGAAGGTGATAAAAAGTGCGGCGTTTACACACTGCCAGTCATATTCGGAGAAAAAATAGGAAAGCGTATAATCGGGGCTTTGGTCGCCGCTTCTTTCTTGCTCGTTCCCTTGATATTGAATTCTGCGTATCTATTTATCCCGTCTTTGGTTGCCGGAGCAGGCGCCTATTTTCTTATAGATCGCAAGAAATATTCGGAGGGCCCCTTTTTTGCCTTGTGTTCTTTGTATGCTGCGGTAGCAATCTTCGTGGTTTTCTTCAGATAGGGGCTGTGCCGTCTATCCTCTGGGCAATAATGGGAAATCGGTGTGGATATCCTTATTTTAGCCGGGAATAGTCTTTGGTGCTACAATTATAACAAATTTAACTGGACAACGATGCGTAATCTAGTGTTTGGTAAAGTATCTGTTTGCAAGGTTTTATTTGGGCTTGCCGTCGTGGCGTCTCCTTTTATTACCACCTTGATTCCAACCGTCTCGGCGCAGACTATCGCGCAACCCGCGCCGCATATTACGGGCGTGAGCCCGCTTTCAGGGCCAGCGGGAACTAAAGTGACGATTTACGGGACTGGCTTTTCAGACGGCAACATCGTGAATTTCGGTCCGGGAATTGTAATCCCGGAGTCCGGAAGCAGTGCAACGCAGCTTACATTTTTTGCGCCGACAGTGCTTCCTCCTAAGTGCAACTTTGAAATTCCGCAATGTACGCAACAGGCCTATATGCCGCTTCCAGGCACCTATTCCATAAGCGTGGCCTCCGATCTCACTTTCGGGGCGATATCGAATGAAGTGTCGTTCACGCTGACCCCCAGCGTTGTTATTACGAGCATTAGTCCCGCTTTTGGGCCGGTGGGAACGCAGGTTACGATTTACGGGCGCGGATTTTCATCGATCGGTAACGCGATCAGCTTTGGTTCTACAGGCATCGTTGCGCAGGTTGGCAATAGTACCTCGGTCATTAAATTTGTCATACCATCTCAGGTCATCCCACAGTGCGCTGTGACTATCCCACCGTGTTCACAGGCGTCCGTTAATCTCTCGCCAGGCAGCTTTGCGATAAGCGTCTCGCCCGATTTCAACCTTAATCAAAAATCTAATAGTCTGCAGTTTACTCTCACAAGAGGATCAGTTTCGGCTTCGGGTCCCGTCATCACGAGTATCAGTCCTATGTCCGGCACCGTAGGCACGCAGGTGACGATCAAAGGATTGAACTTTTCACCGAATCTCAACGTGATCGATTTCGGTTCCGGCGTAGTGCTGCCGCGGCCAAGCGGCAACGATCTGGTGTTTAACGTGCCGGACAAGCTCTTCCCGCGCTGCACGATATTCGGCAATCCGCCATGCCAAGTGTCCTTGCCGCCGTCGACCGTGCCCGGTGATTATAATCTCGACGTGGCGATTTCTGCCACAACGATATCGAACCAAATGAATTTTACTGTGAACCCGATACCGCTTCCTACCTCGACCCCGGCGCTGCCGCCACCGGCAACGTCCGGCAACAGTGCGGTGCAAGCCACGGTGAACATAAATGTTAGAAGCGCTCCCTCGCTTTCGGCGGCCATCATTGGCGTGGAGAAGGCGGGATCTGTTGGATCAATAATAAGCGGTCCTGTAAACGCGGACGGCTTCGATTGGGTGGAAGTATTTTGGCAAGACGGACTCGACGGTTGGTCGGTCCAAAAGTATTTGGTCACTAAGGGCACGTCCCCATGCCCGATTTCAATCGGAGACAAGGTCATCGTTTCCGCCGGCGGGAATGCCCTTGTACTATACGTGCGTTCCAATCCTTCCGTTAACGCCTCCATTATTGGTGCAGAGTTGGATGGCGCTCAAGGAATCGTAATGAGCGGTCCGGTTGTCGCCGACAGTTATAATTGGTGGCAGATTAAATTTGAAGACGGCATTTCCGGGTGGGCGGTGGAAAACGATTTTGCTGACATCAGTTGCATTGTCATCCCTCCGGCCCCACCTCCCTCAACTGCGCCATTTGTCACCCTGTCATTCATTACACCGCAGGCTGGTGCAACCGTATCCGGCGTTGTTCCTATCACCGTTTCCGTTTCCTCAAACGTTCCTGTGACGGAAGTTGACTTCTATAGAGACGGCGTGCTCGCAAGCGTGGCGAAAGCTCCTCCTTACTCTTGGAACTGGGACGCGACGCAAGTTTTTAATGGTTTTCACACGCTCACTGCTAAGGCGCTGACATCAGCGGGCATCTCAGACAGCAAAACAATTTCCGTAAATGTTACAGGAGGAATACCTTTGCCTGCGATTACGGTCACATTCGTCACCCCACAATCAGGCGCCACCGTATCCGGTGTTGTTCCCGTCACCGTTTCCGTTTCATCGAACGTCTCTGTGACGGGAGTCGATTTTTACAGAGACGGGAAACCTCTCGGCACCGTCAGTTCGGCTCCGTACACGGTAAACTGGGACACGACGAAAGAGTACAACGGTTCCCACGTCCTTCTCGCCGTAGCGAAATCGCCGGGGCTTATCGGGAGTAAATCAATTTTCGTGAACGTCACAGGCGGAATCCCGCCACCCGCGATTACAGTATCATTCATTACGCCGCAGGCTGGCGCAACCGTATCCGGCGTTATTCCCGTCACGGTTTCCGTCTCCTCGAATGTTTCCATCACGGAAGTTGATTTTTACAGAGACGGCGTACTCCTTGGTGCAGTCAGTTCGACTCCTTACACGGTAAACTGGGATACAACGCAGGTATTGAACGGACCCCACACTCTCTTTGCCCTAGCGAGGGGCCAGGGAGGAGCTACTGGAGCCAAGGCAATTACAGTGAATGTCACAGGAGGCCTTTCTCTTCCCGTCGTCTCCTTCATCACGCCGCAAGCCGGCGCGATGGTATCCGGTGTCGTGCCCGTCACTGTCTCCGTCGTTGCGAGCAATCCTGCCGTCACGGAAGTCGATTTCTACAGAGACGGCGCGCTCGCAAGCGTGTCAAAGACTCCACCTTACTCTTGGAACTGGGACGCGACGCAAGTTTTTAATGGTTTTCATGTACTGACCGCGACGGCACTCACGACAATAGCGGGCATTTCGGGAAGTAAGACTATTTCTGTGAACGTCACGGGAGGCATAGCGGCACCGGCGATCGCCATTTCCTTCATCACGCCGCAAGCCGGCGCGACGGTCTGGGGAACCGTGCCCATTGCGGTCTCGGTCTCTTCGACGGTTCCCATCTCAGAAGTTGATTTCTATAAAGACAATACGTCTTTGGGCGTCGTGAAAACCACTCCTTATTCTTTGAACTGGGATACGACGCAGGAACTGAGCGGCACCCGCTCGCTTATTGCCATTGCCAGAGCAACCAGTACTTCAGCAAGTAAATCTATTACCGTAAACGTCATACCTGTGCCATTGTTCGCGGTCGGAGACCGCGTCAAGGCTCAAACTGGCAGCAATTTGGGATTAAACGTGAGAGCGGGGCCGTCCACCAACTTCTCCATTATTGCTACAGAACCAAACGGGTCTTTGGGCACGGTCATAAGTATTCCCCCGGTTCCTGCCGATTCATTCAACTGGTGGCAAATCAAGTGGGACAACGGCGCCACTGGCTGGTCAGCCGAAGCTTACCTCGTAAAAGCGCTATAGAACCTCCCTGCTTTCCCGTGCCTACTTACATCGGAACCATGGATTTACGATATTTTTCGTAGTCAAAGAACATGATCTTCGCCGTCGATACAAAAGGGCACTATGATTTCGTAAATATCACCGAAAAAGTATTTTCGACGGTTGAAGCATCGGGCATAGCAAACGGTATGGCGCATGTATTCGTACTCGGCACAACGGCAGCGCTCGCGATTATGGAATGGGAAGAAGGTAGCTTGCAGGACATCAAGGCCGTCTTAGAGGGGCTGGCTCCGGAAACGGCTGAGTATAAGCACCATCTCCGCTGGCACGATAGGAACGGTGCGGCCCATATCAAGGCGGCAATAATCGGTGCCGATGTCTCTGTGCCGATAGAAAATGGAAAACTACTGCTTGGTGAGTGGCAAAGCCTCGTGCTGATTGACTTTGATGAACGTCCGCGGACGCGTCAAATAGTCATAAAGACATTCATAGAGCATAAAGCTTAGCGAGCCTTTTGATCATTATCGCAGGCTTTTTATTCCACTATTTTACTATCTTGAGACAGTAATTGTGCCCCAACGTAATTATTCAGGCAATGGAATAAAGTTTTCCTCGTCATCGAGACGAAGGCCGCCGTCTTGAGAGAAACCATCGAGTTCGATCAGTTCCTGTGGAATTTCGGACAAAAAGCGCGAGGGCAAGTCGTAAAAACTTATATACAATTCTTTTTTTGCCCGCGTCATCGCCACATACATGAGCCGCCGTTCTTCCTCAAGCTGCGCTTCGTTTTCGATCGACCGTTCGTGGGGGAGGAGCCCTTCGGAGCAGCCAGCGATGAAAACCCGGTCGAATTCAAGGCCCTTCGCCAAGTGGATTGTTGACAGATGGACTGATGACTTATGACTAATGACCATTGACGAGTTGTCATGGGTCATTTGTCTTTTGTCATTGGTCGCTATGTCGGTTGCCTGGACGAGCGCGATTTCTTGAAGCATATCCTCCGCGGTCTTGAAACTCATGGCGAACCGGAGGAGTTCAGCAACGTTCTCCTGTCGCTCGGAGTAGTTCGCAAAATTCCTCTCAAGATAGTCGAGATAGCCGGTGGCTTTAAGAAATTGTTCGATGAACTCAACAGGCGCAGAACTCTTTTTTCCAGCCGTAAGGCAGATCTTCTCGATTTCGGAAAATTTCGTTTTCGAGAAATTCTTTTCGAGGCGTTCGCGCCCGAGCGAATCGCTGTGATTCACGAGAAAGCGCATTGCCGCGACGATATCCTTGATCTCCTTTCGTTCGTAGAACTTCAATCCGCCGAATATCTGGTAGGGAATGCCGTGGCGGATCAACGATTGTTCGAGGGCCCGCGACTGCGCGTTTGTCCTATATAGAACGGCCGTTGTCTCATTGAAAATTGGAAATTGTAAATTGGAAATTGTCTTAGCTATCCACTCCCCTTCCTCACTCTCGTCCACTATCTCCGCGAGTTTGATCGGCGCGCCCTCATGGTTTTTTGTCCAAAGATTCTTTGGTCTTCGCCCGAGGTTATTTTTTGAAACCTCCGAGGAGGCACGGATGATGTTCCCCGTCGAACGATAATTTTCTTCGAGAAACGCGACGTGCGCCCCCGGCCAATCTTTTTCGAAGTCCAAGAAAATTCCAAGATTAGCGTATCGCCAACCGTAGATGAGCTGCTCGTCGTCGCCGACGACGCTTAAGTTCTTGTGATTTTCCGCGAGGAGCTTTATAAGTTCATACTGCATCGGACTTACGTCCTGGTACTCGTCAACGAGAATAATGTCGAATTTTCTTTGATATTTTTCAAGAGTCTCGCGGCGCTCGTGGAAAAGCTTGACTGGTTTTTCTATAAGATCGTCGAAATCAAAGGCATTATTTTCTTCGAGGTTCTTTTCATAAAGATAAAATACTTTAAGCGCAAGAATGTCCGCCGGGCTTTTTGATCTCTCGAGGTCCTTAAGGACATGGCCATTGTTTTTAATTTCAGAAATTTTCTGAGCAAAGAAGGCCGGGTTTTTTGTGTCGCGCGCGGATTTCGTGGCGGCTCCTATTCCATCCCCACCGGGATTTTTCCTGCCCGTGCCGGCAGGCGACACAAGTCTTTTCGTGATTTTCTTTATGAGGTCAAACGAGTCATGGCCGTCAAAAATAGTGAAACTTCTCTTGCGCCCCAGGAGATGCGCCTCGGCACGCAGGATTCTGGCGCCCAAGGAATGAAAGGTTCCTATGAACGGACCGTTGACCACTGACTTGTGACCAATAACTTTGTTATTAGTCATAGGTTTTTTATCATAAGTCGCCGCTACGCGGCTTGCCATCTCCTTCGCAGCCTTATTGGTAAAGGTAATAGCGCAGATCCGCTCCGGGGTGGTGCCCTGTCGTATGAAGTACACCAAGCGGGCGGCTAGAGTTCTGGTTTTGCCCGTTCCTGCGCCGGCCACTATTAAAAGCGGCCCGCTCGGGGCCTCGGCCGCCGCCTTTTGCCGGGGGTTAAGTCGGTCGGTGTTGCCGGCAGGCTGTGGATTGCGGCGATTTGAGCTAGATTTCATAAGGGTTTTCGAGGATCGACTTCTTGCTTGGGTATGCTATAGTTAACCTGTGTAGTAGGTTAAGGAAATTATAGTATATAAACCCCATATTGATATGGGGTCATGATTTTTCAGGGTATTTAGCGGGAAAGTCTACATAACTCAATGCTTGCAAAGCCAAATGAATGGACCCTCCGGGGGATAGCTGGAGCCAAAAAGCCATTAAAAATGGCAGTTTTTTTGGGGATTACTCTCTTTTCGGCCGGTTTTGTTATTTCTTCCTATAAAGTGCCACCATCCGGAGAAAAGGGAGTTTTGGGAGGTCCGGCTGTAGCTTCCGCCGCCTATTCGGGAGATACCATTTCCGGTGGGGCGGTTTTTGGAACTCAATCAATAGTATTAGGAGGATCTTATCCGGACAGTCTTTCTCTCCGGACCGTTGTCCCCGGAGAGAACGGCGTCTTGGCAATCATTGCCGATCCTGGTGAGCCGATCGGGCCCGTGTACTCAAGAGACAATCTTATTGCTTATAAAGTGCAAAAAGGCGATACTCTCTCGGGTATTGCTGCTTACTTCGGCGTATCTCTGGATACGATTGTGAACGCCAACCCTACGGTCCGGGCGCAGTTCCTAAGGCCGGGAGATACTCTTAATATTCTCCCCACCTCGGGAGTTGTTTATCAGACGAAGGGAGGAGACACGCTTGAATCGATCGCCGATTACTTTAATATACCTACGGATAAAATTACGCAATTCAACAAGTCAGTCAACTTTGGGACGCTTGGCGCGGGCGTCTCCATTGTTATCCCGGGAGGAAAAGCGGGACTTGCCTCGTCCCGCAGCTCCCTGCCGAATTTTAACGGCAACTTCATAAAGCCAGCCGACGGTTTCAACTGGGGAATTCTTCATCATTACAACGCGGTGGATATCGCGAATTCTTGCGGGATATCGGTCGTGGCTTCAGCAGAGGGACTTGTAGTGCCGGATGAAACTTACGGCGACGGACACGGTGGATGGAGTGGCGGCTACGGGCAATTTGTTTTGATCGAACATCCTTTTGGCGATAGCGTGCGCACGCGTTATGCTCATCTGGAAAAGATTTTGGTAAACATCGGGGATTATGTGCAGCAGGGACAGGAAATTGGCATTATGGGCGACACGGGAGACGCGACCGGTTGCCACGTGCACTTCGAGGTCTACGACGCCGAAAATCCATTCACGAAATGACCGCGCGAAGCAAGCGCGGTCATCCCCGCGAAGGCGGGGATCCAGTCCGCATGGGTCGTCCCCGCGAAGGCGAGGATCCATGCTTCCCTTAGCTTTCTTCTCTCAACCTATAACTGAACGCCTCGGCCAGGTGCTCTACAGCCACTTTTTCTTTGGATTCCAGATCGGCGATCGTGCGGGCGGTCTTGAGCAGGCGATAATAACCGCGCGGCGATAGGCGCGATTTATCAAGCGTTTCCAGAAATTGTTCCGCGCCGGGTTCGAATTTGATCATTTCTTCCGCTTGGCGAGAGCTCATTTCAGAGTTTGTCTGGATTTTCCCGTGATTGGAAAGCGCTCTTCGGGAAAACAGCTTCCCAAACCTTTCCGCCTGGACTTTCCGTGCTTGTTCGACCAGTTTCTTGATTGAGGGGCTCGTCGGCTCAATATTATTTTTCCCTCGCAGATCGGAGATTTTCACGCGCTGCACTTTGATCTGCAAATCGATCCGGTCCATAAGGGGTCCGGAGATCTTTTTTTGGTAGCGGATCACTTCGTAGGCGGAGCACTTACATTCTTTTTCCTGGTCGCCATAGTAGCCGCAGGGGCATGGGTTCATCGCGGCGACAAGGGTGAATTTCGCCGGGAAGACAAGACTGCTTTTCGCCCGCGCCACATGTACCGTCCCCGACTCCATCGGTTGCCGCAAGGCCTCCAGAATGTTTTTTTGGAATTCCGGCACTTCATCCAGGAACAAAATGCCGCGATGCGCCAGGCTTATCTCGCCGGGCTTCGGATCCGTTCCGCCGCCGATAACCGCAACTATAGATGCCGTCTGGTGCGGCGAGCGGAACGGTCTTTGTTGGATGAGTCCTCTTGGGGCGAGTCCCGCGGCGCTGTAGATCTTCGTGATTTCGATCGCCTCTTCAAGTGAGAGCCTGGGAAGAATTCCCACAAGCGCTTGCGCGAGCAAACTTTTTCCGACGCCCGGAGGCCCGACAATCAGCAAATTGTGGGAACCGGCCGCCGCGACCGTGAACGCGCGCTTCGCGTTCTCCTGCGACTTTATTTCGGAAAAATCAGGAGCGGTGATTTCTTGCAGTGCGGCCGGCTTGAAAATTTCCGGAGCGATGCTCTTTCTTTCCTCCAGAAAATCGATTGCGTCCTGCAGGGTCTCGAGCGGAATCACGCGAATGCGCTTCACGATCGCCGCTTCGTTCGCGCTCATCGCCGGTAAAAGCAGGTATTCAAAGCCGCGTTTCTCCGCCATTTCGGCGATGTTCAAAGCGCCGTTCACCGGCCGGAGGCGGCCATCGAGCGCGAGTTCTCCGACAAATATTTTATTCTTGGCATCGAACTCTTTGATTTGTTCGGTGGCCTTGAGATAGCCAAGCGCGATCGCGACGTCGTAATGCGAACCGGCCTTCTTGACGTCAGCAGGCGCAAGGTTCACCGTGATCCTTCTGTTCTCGCGATTCGGAGGTTTTATTCCGGAATTCTTGAGCGCCGAGTTTACTCGTTCTTTCGCCTCATTCAAAGCCTTATCGGCAAGTCCTACAATATTAAAAGCGTGGAGACCGACGTTCAGGTCAACCTCCACTTCGATCAATTTCGCTTTAATCCCCTCAAGTTCGGCGGAATATATTCTTGCGAGATTTTTCGCCATTAGCTAATAATAGCCAACAACGAAAAAACTTTTCTAAAGCTAAGATAAATTTTTTATTCGCCTTCGCAGAAAACCACGGCTGTAAAGCCGTGGATGAATGCGAATGGCTGACCCTCCGAAGCTCGCAGAGCGAAGGAGGGTGCTTCGGCGGATTCCGCCGAAGAAATGAAGAACGCTACTTACGGAGACTCGTGGAGCTTCATGGTTGCGCGTCGGCTGGATTGGAAATCTGCAGAGCCGAAGAAGGTGCCGCCGAGATTGTGAGAATCGCAAACGCCACGAACACAGTTGCGCATAACCCGAACATTCTTCGTGCCATCTTTTAATTACATCATACTTTTCTTGCAATTTTTGCAAAGCCGTGATTCGGGCGAGACTTTTAGAACTTCGACCCCGATTTGCCTGCCGCACTTTTCGCAAATACCATATTTCCCCATGCGAATTTTATTTAGCGCCGCATCAATTTCATTAACCCTTTCTTTTATTGCTTGGCTTACAGCCAATTGGTTGCCCAGCGCCTCAGCCTCATTCTTCTCTTCATCGAAATCATCGACATCGCTCCCGAAATCTTCGGGTTTCTCATCCTTTTTAACTTCTTTGATCAGCTTTCGGCGATCTTCCTCAAGTTGTTTTTTGTACTCCCTAAGCATTTTTTCATCCATGATCGTATCGCTTTAAGGTTATTGGTTTGTTTTTTGGGCGTCAATAGTTTCAAAGCCGTGAACTTACTCAGATCCAGGTTGGCCTACGGAGCCATTTTATATTCTTTTGATGATCAAGCAGTATTCTTAGAAATCGATGATTTGCGTGGTATGTGGCAATTTTTATTCTGGCTACGTCCCCGCTTATGAAAGCGGCAATTCGTCAAGAAATCAGGCAATGCGGCAAAATAGGATTTCTCAACATATTTTATGCCAAAAATGCTATTAGACAAACTTTATTGTTTGTCAGATAAATTATCATATATAAATCAAGGATTTTCGATTTGTATATAGTACATAGATAAGCTTTTTGCTTTGTAAAGCGACAAACAATTGTTTGCGATTTCTAAGTAAGAATGTTTGTCGAATTACATTGTTTTTTAGAATATCATAACTTTTCATGAGGAATATCTCGAAAATGAATCATATTTCAATTGGACAATTTGGCGAAAACCTAGGATCTGCTTACCTTATTAAAAGAGGCTATAAGATTCTGGGCCGGAACTATAGAAGGAAATGGGACGAAATCGACATTATAAGCAGAAGAAAGGATGGGACGATTATATTTTGCGAAGTGAAAACACTTAAAGGAAACAGCGCCGGCGGCTTAATGCCTGAGGATAATTTGAGCACCGCTAAAATCAAGAAGTTACGAAGAGCCTGTCAAGTGTTTGTCGGCAAACATCCGGAGTTGATAAGCGATAAAAAGGGCTGGCAAATCGATCTATTAGCGATAGTGTTGAAATATCCTGACGGCACGGGGAGAGAACCAATAATCCGGCATTATGAGAATATTTAGAGCGACAGCTTGACTTCCATTGCCGAATAGGCATACAATGGGAGCATTAGCATCCGCTTTATAGAGCGGATGTTTTTTATCCAAGTACATGATAAACGTAAAAGATCTTGCGAAAGCACTAAAACAAGTCAGTGAGGAAAAAGGCTTGGCGCCGGAAAAAGTTTTGGAGGCTATTGAGTCCTCAATCGCCGCGGCCTATAAGAGAGAATATGGCGAGCGTGGCGCGATCGTGAAAGCAAAGCTCGATATGAAAACCGGCGAATTGAAATTCTGGCAGGTAAAAACCGTTGTCGATGAGACAACGGTGCGGTTTGTTGAAGAAGGAGAAGAAACTGTCTCCGAAGGCGGCCCGCTTCGCCGAAGTTCAGACGAGGCGAGTGAATCACGCCTCGAGAAAAGTTCTAGGCGGGAAGAAAAAAATGTGAGACCAACCGCCCAAGAAACGGATGAGGTGAAACTGCCGCGTTTTAATCCGGAGCGTAACATTATGCTCGGAGAAGCGAAAAAAATGAAAAAGAACGTAGAGCTTGGCGAAGAAATTACTTTCCCGCTTGAAACACGCGAAGACTTTGGACGAATCGCCGCGCAGACGGCGAAACAAGTCGTACTTCAAAAACTTCGTGAGTCAGAGCGAGATTCGATTTTGACCGAGTGGCGCGATAAAGAGGGACAGATCGTAAGCGGCGTGGTACAACGATTTGAGCGAGGTCACGTTTATATAGATTTGTCAAGGACTATCGGCGTTATGTTCGCGAATGAATCGATCCCTGGCGAACACTATCGCGCGGGAGAGCGATTGAGATTCTTGGTGCTTGCCGTTCAAGAAGACGCGCGCTTGCCCGGCATTATTCTTTCGCGTTCGCACCCAAAATTTGTGACGGAATTATTCAAAATGGAGGTGCCGGAGCTCGCGGAGGGAATTGTGGAAATAAAAGCGATCGCGCGCGAACCGGGGAATAGGACAAAGCTAGCCGTCGCTTCAAAATCCGAAGGCGTGGATCCCGTAGGTGCACTCGTGGGTCAGCGGGGGACGCGCGTCATGGCGGTGAACAATGAATTAGGCCAGGAAAAGATTGATATCATTGAATACGCCGAAGAGCCGGAAAGATTCATTTCAAATTCCATCTCACCCGCGAAAGTTCGTTCGGTTGAAATTTTGCCGCGGCGGGAGGCGAGGGTCTATGTGCCGGAAGACCAATTGAGCTTGGCGATCGGCAAGGGAGGGCAGAATGTGCGCTTAGCGGCAAAGCTTACCGGCTGGAAGATAGATGTGCGTTCGCAGACGAGGCCCGAAGAAGTCCTCGAAGGAGGAGTGGCGGGGATGGCCCCCGGTGTGGTAGAGGGCGTTGTCGAAGAAAAACCTGATGACCCGGAAGAGAAAGGCGATCTCTCCGTGTAAATTTCTAATTTCTAATTTCTAATTTCTAATTTCTAATTTCTAAATTACTAATTACTAATTACTAATTGCTAATTACTAATTACTAATTACTAAATATATGAACCCGATTATATTCTCAATAGTGAGCAGCGTCGTTGCGATTCTCTTCGCTTTAGGTCTAGCGTGGAAAGTTTCCCACGCGGCCGCCGGCGATAAAAAGATGCAGGAGATCGCGCAGGCGATCCAGGTCGGCGCCAAGGCATACTTGAACCGACAGTATAAAACGGTTGCGGTTGTCGCTATCGTTGTGGCGTTCGTGATCGGCTGGTTTTTGAATACTACAACCATGATTGCGTTTCTTGTGGGTGCTATTGCATCGGCACTTGCTGGCTATATTGGCATGAATATGTCCGTGCGCGCGAATGTGAGGACCGCGGAAGCCGCGAAATCGGGGTTAAAAAAAGCTCTTGCGATTGCGTTCGAGGGAGGGTCGGTAACGGGGCTCTTGGTTGTCGGACTCGCGCTTCTTTCGGTATCCGTTTTCTATATGCTCACCGACAATGTCATAGCGCTTGTGGGATTGGGATTCGGAGGAAGTTTGATCTCAGTATTCGCGCGATTGGGTGGCGGGATATTTACGAAAGGCGCGGATGTTGGCGCAGATTTAGTCGGGAAAGTCGAAGCAGGAATTCCCGAAGATGATCCGCGGAATCCTTCAGTAATTGCTGATCTTGTAGGTGACAATGTCGGCGACTGTGCCGGCATGGCGGCGGATCTTTTCGAAACGTATGCCGTGACGGCAATTGCCGCAATGATTCTCGGCCATTTGGCATTCCCCGCATTACCCGGGATCGTGCTTCTCCCTCTCGAGATCGGTGCCGTCGCGGTGATTTCATCTATATTAGCAGTATTCTTCGTGCGGTTAGGGAAAAACAATTCGATCATGGGCGCACTATATAAAGGCCTTATAGCCGCAAGCATATTGTCTCTTGTCGGTTTTTGGTTCCTGGCGCGAGGCTACGCGAGCATCACGCTCAGCATGACCGCATTATTCTCCTCTATGTTCGTCGGTATCGCGATCACAGCGCTCATCGTCCTTATCACTGAATACTATACGTCGAAAAAATTCAGGCCGGTACAATCCATCGCAAAATCCTCTGAGACCGGCCACGGCACAAATATCATCACCGGACTTTCCGTTGGCATGGAATCAACTGCCGCGCCGGTTATTGTGATCGTTGTCGGAATTTTGGTCGCGCATTCCCTCGCCGGTATTTACGGTATCGCGCTTGCCGCGATGAGCATGCTTTCGATGGCGGGAATCGTGGTGGCGATCGACGCGTTCGGCCCCATCACGGATAACGCCGGCGGCATTGCAGAAATGGCAGGGCTCCCCGATTCTGTCCGAAAAACGACTGACGCCCTGGATGCCGTTGGCAACACCACGAAGGCGGTCACCAAAGGATATGCCATCGGCTCAGCCGGGCTTGCGGCCGTGGTGCTTTTCTCATCCTATGTCCAGGCACTTAAGGAAAAAATTGCCGGCGGAGCGCTGTATTTTGACTTAAGCGACCCGCGAATTGTGGTGGGACTTTTACTTGGAGGCGCGATACCGTATCTTTTCGCCTCGATCTCAATGAAAGCCGTGAGCAAAGCGGCAGGAAGCGTGGTAAAGGAAGTGAGGCGGCAATTTAAGGAAATTCCCGGCATCATGCAGGGCACGGCAAAACCGGATTACGCGCGCTGTGTGGACATTGTAACGCGCGCGGCAATCAAAGAAATGGTGGTGCCCGCACTTTTGCCAGTAGTCGTTCCGATTGCGGTTGCGTTTCTCTTAGGGCCGCTTGCGCTTGGGGGATTGCTTGTAGGTTCAATCGTCACGGGAATATTCGTGGCGATTTCCATGACCTCCGGCGGCGCCGCATGGGACAACGCAAAGAAGTACATAGAGGAAGGCAATTTGGGTGGGAAAGGATCTCTCGCCCACAAAGCGGCCATCACCGGCGATACGGTTGGCGACCCTTATAAAGACACGGCGGGCCCGGCCATCAACCCGGTTATAAAAATCATCAATATCATCGCGTTGTTATTGGTGCCGTTTTTGTAATGGTTTATCGCTTTCCCCGCACGCCTAACGGGGAGAAATTGTTTTCCGGAAAGTGGCGAGCTAAGTCGTTTCCGGTCTTCGTTGGGCCCGTGGGGTTTACTTTCGCCGCCGTTTCTGTAAAATATAAACAATGCAAGACATAGAATCACAATATTTAATACCGACGGTCATCGAAAAATCTCAATTTGGCGAGCGTGCTTACGATATTTATTCACGGCTCCTTAAAGAGCGCATTATTTTTTTGGGCGGACCGATTAGCGATGCGGTGGCGAACACCGTGATTGCGCAGCTTCTTTTCCTGGAGCACGAGGACCCCAAGAAAGACATCAAGCTTTACCTGAACACGCCCGGGGGATCGGTAACGGCCGGTATGGCGATCTATGACACGATGCAATACGTAAAGCCCGACGTGGCCACGATGTGCGTGGGAATCGCCGCGTCAATGGGTGCGTTTCTTTTGTCTGCGGGACAGAAAGGAAAGCGGTTCACCCTTCCTAATTCCGAAGTTCTTTTGCACCAGGTAATGACCCCCGGCATCGAGGGCCAAGCCGTAGAGATCGAGATCGAGGCCAGGCAGATTGTGAAGACGAAAGACAAACTAAATCAGCTTCTCGCGAAGCATACCGGCCAGCCGTTTTCGAAAATAGAGAAAGACACGGATAGAAATTTCTGGCTTGATGCCGATGAAGCGAAAGCGTACGGATTGATCGACGAGATCATCCGAAATCATAAATAGCTCGATAAGCCTTGCTCGAACCCGCTCCGGCTCGAGCAATCTAGACTCGCTTCCCTCATGAAAATGCCGCCCTGCTTCGTCCCTGCTCGCGGGCGCCCGGCATTTTCCCTCGTCGCTCGCAGATTCCTACCTCGCCTCCGCTCAGGTTCGAGGCAAGTCTTATCTCCGCTTTTTGGAGAATTGATTTTATGAAATAACAATTTTCGTGTTAGACTGGTTTCATGAAGTCCGCCGATGAGAGGATAAAAACACTTCTCACGCGCAACGTCGAGGAGGTTGTTGAGTGCCGCCATCTTGAGGAAGCGCTGCATTCCGGGAAGAAGTTGCGCGTAAAACTAGGGATTGATCCGACTTCGCCCGATCTGCATTTGGGCCATGCGGTCGTTTTGCGCAAACTCAAAGAATTCCAAGAGCTCGGGCATCAGATCGTTCTCATCATAGGCGACTTTACGGCACGCATCGGCGATCCTTCGGGAAGATCGGAAGTGCGGAAGCCCTTGAGTGGCACCGATATCAAAGAGAACAAGAAGGCGTATCTCTCTCACGCCGGGAAGGTGATTGACGTAAAGAAAGCGGAAATTTTCCACAACAGCAGCTGGTTTCTCAAGGAAGGTGTCGAGAAAATCATCGAACTTTCTTCGATTGCTAGCATGCAGCAGGTTTTGAAGCGAGCCGATTTCAAAAAGAGGCTTGACGCGGGCCAGGACGTGACGCTTCTTGAGACGCTCTATCCGTTATGCCAAGGGTACGATTCCGTGAAAGTGAAGGCGGACGTGGAGCTTGGCGGCACCGATCAGACATTTAATCTTCTTATGGGCAGGCGCGTGCAGCGCCACTTCGGCATGCGAGAGCAGGATATATTGACCGTGCCGCTCCTCGAGGGGCTTGACGGGGTGAAAAAAATGTCGAAGAGCATCGGGAATTACATTGGCCTTGATGAAACCGCCGATGAAATGTTCGGGAAAACGATGTCGCTTCCGGATGGATTAATGGAGAAATATTTCTCCCTTGCGGCCGATTTCGATGAGGACGAGATTAAAAAACTGCGGAAGCAATTAAAGCCGAGGGACTTGAAGGCTCGGCTTGGATTCGAGATCGTGAAGCTCTATCATGGCGAAGAAGCTGCACAGCGCGCGCGAGAGAGATTCGATAAAGTATTTTCGAAGAAGGAAGTACCTGAGGACATACCAACGTTTGCAATGGAAGGGGATGTTTTCTCTGTCGCAGATCTGGTTTCCGGTACCGGTACCGTAAAAAGTAAAAGTGAAGCATGGCGGATAAGCGCGCAAGGAGGCGTTGAGATCAATGAAGTGGTTAAAAGAGATCCCTCCGAACAAATAAAACCAAAAGATGGGGACGTGATAAGGATCGGGAAAAAAAGATTCTTCCGCTTCAGGAAAAAATAAACCATGGTCTCAAAGAGGTTCTTTATCGTGATGGTAGTCGTTGCCTTTCTCGCTGGCGCAGCCAGCATCTACTTCTTCTCGGGCAACACGGTCACTATCATAGGGCAGCAGCAGTCCGCGTCGTCGACTCTAACGGCTCAGGCGCCGAAGAAAGCGGCGTGCGATGGTCCGTCTTTAATCGCGCCGGAAGATTTGTATGCGAAACGAAGCGTGAATTACACCGATACGAGCGGCATCACGGCGACCCTTTTGGATAAATGTATCGCAAGCGGGCAGGTGAGCAAGACATATTGCTACGAGAATCCTGGAGTGAGCGGCAATTTCGTCGCTGGACAAGTAGTATACGACTGTTCGTATGGTTGCAATGACGGCGCATGTAAGAAGCCGCAGGCGAGTTCGACGTTTGCGTATCCATATCCGGTCGTATGGAAGGAAGGATCCGTTGAATTAAGCGTCACCGGCGCATTTTGGGGAACGATCCTCGCGACCCCCGACTTTATCGATGGAACAGGAAAGCCGTATGCCGCGAGTTCGACGATCAATGCGCTTGTGCTGTACCTCAAAGTTTCAAACCTCGCGACCTTCGAACGTGTCTCGGTGCCCATGAATATCAGTAGGGTCGCGGATGAGCAAGGCAACCTTAAACCTCCCGCGACGCGCGCATTTACTTTCCTAAAAGCCGGTGGGGACAACATCAACGCAAAGACAACGTATCTCAATCAAAAAGTCGTATTCGTTGTTCCTGAGGGCGAAAAAAGCTTTGTGTTCACGACCGGCGGCTCGGCGAACATCTTTTTTGCCGTGATGGTCGGGGATGACGGGACAATCAAAGCGCAAGAAGAGCCGACAAGCGAGGGCGGATAATGGACTGCCGCAATTATCTGGAACGGAGTAAAAGCGGAAGCATCTCCCGCCAGGATCGTATTATCGTTGCTCGCCGGGCGACATCCGGGTATTTCCTGAACTCTCTTGCCCTTGTTGGATTGAAAGCGAAGATATGCCGGACACTCTCCAAATTATGCAAAACCCGAAAGCGGTCGTCGATAAAATGGGTGACCGATAATTTTTCACAAATTGCCTTTTTGTCTTCATAGCGGCGGCAAAAGTAAAGATTTTCTCTTGGGATGCCCGTATACTCCCAGAAATTAAGGCGGCGGAACCGTATGCGAAAAAGAATTTGGGATAAAAATCCGGCCTTGGAAACGATATAGACCTTATCAAAATGCCGTGACCGGACGATCCTCCGCAATCCTTCAAGAGAGCCGGGCACGAGAGTTCCGCTTATCTGGTAAAAAATAACATCTCCGCAATCCACTCCCAGTATTTTCATTTTGGATGAATTAAAGCGCCGTTTCCGGCGCGGAAACTTTTCTTGCGATCTAGAACCCATATCAAAAATAGGCCACACGATTCTTACGGCCATTTTCGGCTGCAAAAAGCGAAATCCTCATTGCAGTAGGTAGAGCTACAGCTTCCTCGGATTCCGCTTTTTTCGCTCGAAAATATCTCGTAATTCTCATATGCCTATTTTTGATATGGGTTCTTACTTATCCGTAGGCGGTTCGTCAGGATGGGCATGCGCGACGTGCTTGCGCGCCCGCACTAAAAGCTCCTTTTGAACCAACTTCGCTTTTGATTTTCCGATCGCGACCAATACGATTTTGTTATGAGAAGTGTCTCTTTCGGAGCCGGACATGTGGATAATGACCTGACTCACCCCGATCAGCCGCTCTAGAGGCCTGCGCTCGATGTTCACGTTCTGTATCTGATGGTAGAGCGCGGCAACCTCGCTGCGCATTATATAGCCAGACGACATAATGAACGCTTCTTCGGTAAAGGCGTAGGTATAATAACGATATTCCAGATAGGTGATGATGAGGATAAGGAGAAAGTAAGCCGCGCCGACGAGAGAGAGAAAGGTCGTGGCGAAGTTTCCCCAATCAAGGTAATCCGACGGGATCCATCGTTCGCTATACCAGGCGGCTCCCGAGAGCACGAACAAAAATAGGGCGAATTTAATTCTCTTTAAGAGAAAGAGGATGAACGCGCGGTAGCCCAGGGAATGCTTTTTGGTGTTTTCCATATGTGAATAAGGCGAGTGCGTATCTAGAACCTATCTCTAAAATACCTTCGGCCGCGATATAGGCCAATCTTTCGCGGCGCAAGGAGCAAGGGCGAAGGTGTGCTTTATGCACTCCGAGCCTGAAGCGACACAGCGCCGCAAAAGATTGGCCATATCCCAAGAGGGTTGCGGCGATTTTCCCGTCCCGCAGCGTTGCGACTTCGCCAAGCTCAGCTTGGCTTCGTCGGAGTGACAAAAGCCACACCTTGCCTACTCTCCATCCTCCGTAGCAGGGCTACTGCGGAGGACGGGCGCCGAAGCTGCTGCTTTGGCTGCGAAGGCCGGGCCTCGCCGCGCCTTGCGGATACGGGAAAATCGCTAAGAACGCGGCTAGAAGGTATTTTAGAGATGGGTTCTAGATGTATTATAATATAACCATCCTCCTCTGCACATCATGCGCATCATAAACGGTTCCAAAACCCCGCACTCTCTGAGGCTCGTCATATTTTTTCTGCGCCTCGCGCTAGGTCTGAATTTCTTTTATCTCGGATTTACCTCGATCTTCAATACTGCTCTCGAGAAGCAGCTCCGGACGCGCTCATTGGCCAATCTCTACGATTGGCTGAACGGGCTCGCGGGTGTAAGCTCATCACACGTCTTTTTTGAATGGGCGTTCCTTATAGTGGGCGCCTGTCTCATTCTTGGTCTTCTTACCAGATTCATATCGATTGCTGGCATTGCTCTTGTGCTCATGAGTCTTCTTCCCGGTCTGAGTTCCTCGGCGCTTACGACATCTGATTTCGTGAACGACGGAGTGATCGTGATTTTTTGCCTTCTCGTCATCGTATTTTCTGACGCCGGGGCTTATTTGGGACTCGATAAGTTCATGCACATCCATCTTTCGTCGAGGCACAAAAAATAAGGGCGAAACCGGCCATGGAAGGCCGCGCTTGCTCATAATTGAACAATATGCGAGTGTGGTAAATAACAAGAGGACAGGCTTACAAGCAATGAATAAAACTTCAAGGAATTACATAGGTATTGCGGCAATATTCCTTTCTTTTCTCGTCGCCGCAGGCACTCTTGCGGCGTATGCGAGAGGGTTGAATACTGATCAATCCGATCAACGGGATCAGGCGCGCGAGGAAAGAATTCGCGTTGAACTCGATAAGCTTGCCCACGTGCGGCACAGGCAGGTCTGTGACGCTCAAGAGGTAGATGGAGTGAAATGCCATGCTCGAGTCGTTTCCGATTCCAAAGGAGGCCCGCGGGTAAATGCCGTTCCGAGCGGATACGGACCGAAGCAATTTCTGGGTGCCTATAATCTTAGCGGGCTGGCTTCTTCGAATCCGGCGCCCCTCATCGCCATCGTCGATGCCTACAATCATCCGCGCATCGCGAGCGATTTGGATACGTACAGCGCCACGTTCGGCATCCCGAAACTGCCTTCCTGCAGCGGTCCTATTAAAAATTCGCAAACGCCGTGTTTCCAAAAAATGAATCAAAACGGGGGCACATCATCTTTCCCGAAATCGAATTCGGGATGGGCCCTTGAGATCGCTCTCGATGTGGAAGTGGCGCACGCCGCATGCCAAAACTGCAGGATCTTGCTCGTCGAGGCGAATTCCGCAAGCTATAGCAATCTTCTGAAGGCGATCGATACCGCTGTCGCAAATAATGCGATGGTCGTTTCCGGTTCGTGGGGATCCGGCGAATTTTCGAGCGAAAATTCGTTTGACAGCCACTTTAATAAACCGGGCGTCGCGTTCACGTTCAGCGCCGGAGATAGCGGCTTTGGCACTTCTTATCCTGCAGCCTCGCCCTACGTTACGGCGGTTGGAGGAACAACGCTGCTCTTGAACCCCGATAATTCATATTTAAGCGAAAGTACGTGGAGCGGGACCGGAAGCGGATGCAGTGTCTATGAGGCGAAACCTGCCTGGCAGCATGACGCGCTTTGCGGCAATAGGACCATAGGAGATGTCGCGGCGGATGCTGATCCCGCTACTGGCGCCGCGGTCTATGACAGCGTCTCGTACTTCGGCCGATCCGGTTGGTTCCAAGCGGGAGGCACGAGCCTTTCTGCGCCACTCATCGCCGCCGTGTACGCCCTTCAAGGAGTCCCGTCGGGACTGCAGGCGAATTCAGCGCCCTACTCTCAAGGCAATTCCCTTAATCTCCATGATATAGTGAGCGGAAGCAACGGCAGCTGCGGTAATTACCTTTGTACGGCGCAGCTTGGCTACGATGGACCTACCGGGTTAGGGACGCCGAACGGAACAAGCGCGTTTTAAATAACCTTCAAATCAGTCGTTCGGCGGAAGTCGGACGCGAGTTTTTCTGTTAGCCAGGTTCCCGTTGTGCTAAATTTTTACGGCATCATCTCCAAATTTCCTAAACAGATCAGCACGTAACTCCAGTGCCGCCGCTAAAGAGGCTCCCTATGATTAGCGGGAAACCTCTGGCAAAAAGTGCCACAACGATGGCAATTACGAAGTAGAGGATCGCGCTGTTCCCGGTTTTTACCCTCTCAGGATTGCCGCCTGCTGTCAGAATATAATAGGCAGCAACAAGGGCGAACACGACAGCCAGCACAATAAGGAAAGTGAAGAGCCAGCCCACGACGACGGTGCAGATGAAACCCTTGAATGTGGTGAGCGTTGTGAAGGGCGCCGGTGGCAACGTCTGCGCAGAAGCCAGAAGCGGCAATGATGAGATAATAAGGCCCAAAAGAGGCGCGGCAAGAGTTCCAAATCTTCTTACTGTCATAGAATAAGCATAACAAACTAGTGAGGATGCGGAAGCGGATTGCTACGTTTCCATCCGTCCGGCCCAACAGGGACAGGGGACAAGCGCCATTATTTACCGAATCGTCGCTTTTGGTTGCTGTATGTCGTGAGCGCATGGTTAAGTTCCTCTTTTGAAAAATCCGGCCAAAGTGTGGCGGTCGAGTAAATTTGTGAATAGGCGGTTTTCCACATCATAAATCCTGCGCTCCAGTGAACCCACCCAGCTTGTTCTTCTCCCGTGCGGATAATGAGGTCAGCGGATGGAAGATAGCCCGTCCAAAGAGCCTTATTTATGCTGTCATAATTGATTTCGGTATCCCCTGGAGCTGAAGCGCGAACCATGGTTCTCACTCCTTCTAGCATCTCACGCTTCCCGTCGTATCCAAAAAGTATGGTAAGACAGGCCTTCGAAAAACGAGCTGTTTTCTCTTGGGCGGCGTGGATTGCCTCGGCGAGCTCTAGGTCTTTCAATATTTCATTCCAACGCCCGACCACTCGTAGGCGGATCTCGTTTTTTTCTAATTTTTCCCTTAATTCGCTTGAGGCCAGCTCATTCTTGAAAAGATCCGCCAAATAACCCGCCTCCAGAGGAGAGCGTTTTGTGAGGTTGTCTTCGGAGGCGCCCCAGAAGGTAAGATAGGGAATGCCCTGCCGGAACGTTTCTTCGAGGAGCGGATAAAAATTCTTTAATCCTTGTTTATGGCCTTCGATTGCTGCGTATCCTTGCTTCTTCGCCCATCTGCGATTCCCGTCGGGGATGATAGCTACGTGCGAGGGCAGCATTGATCTCATAGAGATAGAGTTTCTATTATACACCAAAACGTTTCAAGCTGCGAACTGCTTGTGTGATGCTCGGTGAGCGGGCCACCCAGCGAAGCTGGAGCGAGCCTCGCTCAAATTGCGATAGCAATGCAATTTGAGCGGGTTAGCTTGCCCCGAGCGAAGTCGAACCAGAACCTCTTTTGGTTAAAAGGGTAGGAAATTCAATGCTATAAAGACTCTTGACAGCAAGTTTATCTTCAAGTAAACTTGATGATATGAAAAATAACACCATTGTAGGACTCAAGGAACTGCGGGAAAATATAGAAACCTATATCTCCAAAGTGAAAGAAGGGGACTCATTTATCGTTGTGAAAAAATCTAAGCCGGTGTTCAGGATCTCTCCTCTCGAAGATGATGATAGCCTTTGGGAGCCAGTCATTGACTTCACAAAGATAAAGAAAGGAGGAATTCCTCTTACTGACCTACTCTCTCGATTATAGGGGTAAGCTCAAACCTCTATGGATGCAATCGAAAAGGCGCTCAAGAAGTTTACGACCAAAGAAAAGGAGCGTGTGAAAGAAATGCTTGCCAAGTTGGCATCAGGAAAGACGCAAGGATTAGATATTAAAAAACTTCGAGGCAGAGAGGATGTATTCCGCTTAAGAAAAGGAGATGTCCGCATTGTCTATCGGAAAAGCGGCGAAGCCATTTTCATTTTGCTCATTGAGCGGCGAAGCGAGAAGACATACGATCTTTAGTCGCGGAGCGGGTTAGTGTATGCCTGCCCGCCTCTGGAGGGACGTTAGAACCTGTTTTGGGGGAAAATAGTAAAAAAATGCCCGTAAGGTTTGAACCTTGAACGGGCCGGACTGATTCAGCTCAAGGGGGCTCGTGAAAAGTTACTTGAGCCGAGAGGACCACCTGGCAAGATCGCGACGGTCCTCAAGAGTAGCACCCAGCTCCAGTCCCTTCTGGAAAGCCTCTTGAAGTCTCCGTTGTAGTTTCTTGTTCTTCGACAGCTTTTGGTAGTACGCGAAGGCCTCATCGATTTTCTTCTGAGTTTCTTCGCTGTGCCTCTCAGTGCTCGTGCTCATTCTTCACCCCTATCAAGCTAAAGGGTTTATACCCTAAATCACCTCACTCGTCAAGTTCCGCTCCGGCGGCTGGAGGACGATCGCAGGCACAACACATGCGATGGTTACCAAAACTATCCACTGAAGAAAAAATGATTGCCAGTATACTCCTAAGATAATTCCCAGCGAGATCATGGACACCTTAAACAGGCTTCCTTGCCACCAT